>CABDXX010000068.1_pt1 | contig 10567 bp, 10 predicted proteins | sample 3131841 | NCBI WGS metagenome assembly CABDXX01 (sample SAMEA5534336, study PRJEB31848) | metagenome | biome: tundra; feature: field; material: soil | place: USA | collected 2013-05 | depth 0.15 m | reverse complement strand
ACCCCGGTGGTGGCGTCCCGGGTGGGCGGCCTCCCCGAGGTGGTGGCCGACGAGGAGACCGGCCTCCTGGTGGAGGGCCGCGAGCCGCGCGACTACTGCGCCGCCATCTCCAAGATCCTGCACGACGAGGCCGGGAGGGAGCGGATGGGGGAGGCCGCCCGCCGCCGAGCCGCCACCTTCTCCTGGGAGCGGATGGTCGACCGGCTGCTCTCCATCTACGGCCGGGTCAGCTCACCGGAGATCCCCGCCGAGCTGCCGTGCGGGTACGAGGTGTCCCTCGGCTCCGGCTGAGCGCCGCTGAGGCCGGTCAGATCAAGGAGGCGAGGAGCACGGCGAGGGAGCGCACTGACGTGCATGACCGAGCCGGCGGACGAGCCGACGCAGAGCTGGCCGGAAATCAGTGGCGCGCCGCGGCGGCGATGTCGCAGGCGCGAGCCCTCATCGCCCGCTCTGTCCCGTCCTTGCCCTCGACGATCGGCCGCGAGGCGGCACGCCGCGTCGATTCCGAGAGATCGGCGGCCTGGATCGCCGCCAGCGCTCGATCGGCGGCGGCGAGGGTCTCCGGCTCGATCAGCTGGCGCGGGTAGAGGTACTCCGTGAAGTTTTCCGCTTCCTCGGTGCTTCGCCGTGCCCAGAAGCCCGGCACCGCCTCCACCCACCGCTCCACGAAGGGGCGAAGGAGGGCGGCCTGGCTCTCGCCCCATTGGACCAATCCGCCGATCGCGAATGGCCCCACGCCGAAGCCCCCCATCAGGGCGTTGAGGGTCTGGAGCGGGAGCTCGCCTCCGCCAACGACCTGGTCGAAGGTGGCGCGCTTGACGGCGGCATCGGGCTGCGCGGCCCGGCAGGCGGCTGCGCGCCGGCGGCCGAAGTCGGTGTCGTCGGCGGCGAGCTGGGCCTCGATGCGTGGGCCCGCGTCGCGGCCGAGGCTGGCGAGGCGGCCGACGATCATCCAGCGGAGGTCGTTGTCGATCGTGAGCCCGGGGACGCTCTGGGTGCCGTCGAGCAGGCGCTCCAGCCGGTCGAGATCATCGGTGGAATCGGCGCCAGCGATGTGGGCGCGTGTCCAGGTGAGCTGAGCGTCGCCGCCCGGCTCGGCAGCCGCCAGCTGGTCCCAGGCGATGCTCGCCACGCTGGCGCGCGCCGCCTCCCGGTTGGCCGGGTCGCCGAACTGGTCGATGGCCGCCAGCGCCTGGCTGAGCAGCCGCTCCAGGACGGTGACCTCGGCCTCTGCCCTGGCGTGGTGGAGGACGGCGGCGACGAAGTCGCAGGTGGGCAGCTCGGCGTCCCGGGTCATGTCCCACAGCGCTGCCCAGCAGAGGGAGCGGGGCAGCGGGTCGGCCAGACCGCCGAGATGGTCGAGCATGGTGCGCAACGAGGTCGGGTCGAAGCGCAGCTTGGCGAAGGTGAGGTCGTCGTCGTTGACCACGGCGAGGTCGGGGGCCTGCTCGTTGGCGAGCTCCGCGATCTCGGTGCGCTCGCCGCGGACCTCGCTGTCGACCAGCCGGTAGCGAACCAGGCGTCCCGCGTCGATCCGGTAGAGGCCGACGCGGACATGGTGGGAGCGCAGGGTGGGGTGCGCGGACGCCGCCGTCTGCACGATGGCGAAGCTCGCGATCCGGCCGCCGGAGATCTCGATCTCGGGACGCAGCGCGTTCATCCCCGCGGTGCGGAGCCACTCCGCCGACCAGGGGGCGAGGTCCCGCCCGGAGGCGGCCTCGATGCAGGCGAGGAACTCGCCGAGGGTCGCGTTGCCCCAGCGGTAGCGGCGGAAGTACTCGCGCACCCCGTCGGTGAAGGGGGCGTCACCGACCCAGGCGACCAGCTGCTTGAGGACCGACGCCCCCTTCTGGTAGGTGATGCCGTCGAAGTTCTGCCGGACTTCGTTGGTGTCGGCGCAGGGCGTGGAGATGGGGTGGGTGGAGGGGAGCTGGTCCTGGCGGGCCGCCGCCGACTTCATGGTGTTGGCGAAGTCGACCCACGCGTTGGTGAACTCGGTGGCATTCACCAGGGCCTTGTTGGACATGTAGGTGGCAAAGGTCTCGTTGAGCCAGAGGTCTCCCCACCAGCGCATCGTGGCGACGTCGCCAAATCCGCAGACGTGGGCCATCTCGTGGACGATCACCTCGGCCCGCCGCGCCCGCTGCAGCTCGGTGGCCCGGCTGCGGAAGACGAACATCTCGTTGAAGGTGACGCAGCACGGGTTCTCCATCGCGCCCATGTTGAATTCGGGCACGAAGAGCTGGTTGTACTCGTCGAAGGCGTAGGCGATGCCGAACTCCTCGGCGAAGAAGTCGAGGCCCTGCCGGGTGATCGTGAAGAGCTCCTCGGCCTGCTCCTCGAGCTGGGACGCTAGTGACCTCCGCGCGTAGAGGGCGAGCCGGAGCCCGCGGTGCCGGGTCTCGATGACGCGGTAGTCGCCTGCCGCCACCGCCATCAGGTAGGTGGGGAGGGGAGGAGTGGCGTTGAAACGCCAGGTGCGGCTGCCGTCGCCGTGGTCGTCCCGGCCGAGCACGCGCGCGTTGCCGCACACCTCCCAGGCGATCGGGGCACGCACAGTCACCGTCAGGGGGCCCTTCAGGTCCGGCTGGTCAAAGCAGGCAAAGACCTTGTGGGCGTCGAAGGGCTCGAAGTGGGTGTAGAGGTAGACCTGCTGGTCGGCGGGGTCGACGACGCGGTGGAGGCCGACCCCCACCCGCTCGTAGGAGCAGTCGGCGAGGACCTCGACCGTGGTGGGCCCGACCGGGAGGCCGGCGAGCGGGATGCGGGCGCCGTCATAGCCGGCCACCGCCGTGGGGCACGGCTCCCCGCCGACGCGCACCTCACGGAGCCGCCCCTGCTCGCCCACGGTGAGGTTGAGAAAGGTGTCCGCGCCCGGGCGACGGCAGGAGACGGCGATCCGGGTCGAACTGCGGAAGGCGGGCGCCGCCGGGTCGTCACTCAGTTCGAGGTCGATGCCGTAGCTGAGGTCGTCGAGCAGCCCGGCGCGCTCCTGCGCCTCCGACTCGGTGAGGTTGTCACTGGCGATCTGACCGGCCACGGGGGCCAATTGTGGGCGACTCGCACCCCGGGCCGCCCCGCGAGCTCTTACGGCTGGTCCGCGCCCTCGGGGTCGGCGCCGGTGTGATCTTCGCCATCCGCTCCCGGGCATCGGGCGTAGACGGCCTCGCTGCCCAGGGCGTCGGCGACGGCACTGAGGGCGTCGCGCAGCCGCGCCGCCTGCTCTGCGTCCAGCACCTTGGCCAGATGGCGGTCGATGCCGCCGGCGTGGATCGGGGTCGCCCGGTGGACCTTCTCCCGGCCCAGGTCGGTGATGCAGGCGAAGGCCCCCCGGCGGTCGGACGGGCAGCCGGAGCGGGCCACCAGCCCGGCGGCCTCCATCCGGTCGACCAGGCGGCTCACCCCGCTCTTGGTCATCAGGACGGTGTCCATCAGCCGCTGGAGCCGGATCGCGCCCTCGGGCGCCTGGTCGAGGACGAGGAGCACCTCGAACCACGCGAGCGGCAGCCCCTCGGCGGCCATCAGCTCCCGTTCGAGATTGCCGGCCACGCCGGCCTGGGCACGGAGGAGTGCGTGCCACGCCTGCAGGTGGACCGATCGGTCCGTTTCCGTCATGACCATGCCCCAAGCCTACCCCACAAAGGTTGACAGCGCAACGATTCCATGAGTATAGTTGACCCAGCAACCGTCGACGCAGCAACCGTCGAGGCGGCAACCACCGGAGAGAGACATGACCCAAACCACCAACGCCACCCGCACCCCGCTCGCCCCCGGCGAGTATTCCCTCGACCCGTCCCACACCCGCGTCGGCTTCCTGGCCCGCCACCTGGTGGTGTCCAAGGTCCGGGGCAGCTTCGAGAAGGTCGAGGCCAAGATCACGGCGGGTGCGGACCTTGCGAGCTCCGGTGTGGAGGTGACCATCGACATGGCCAGTATCGCGAGCCGCGACGAGAAGCGTGACGCGCACCTGCGCTCCGCCGACTTCTTCGACGTCGAGAAGTACCCGACCATGACCTTCCACTCGACGAGCACGGAGCTGGCAACCGGCGGGCACTTCGCGGTGACCGGCAACCTGACCATCCGCGACCAGACCCACCCGGTCACCCTGGACGTCGAGTACCTCGGCGCCGAGAAGACCCCGTGGGGGACCACGGTCAGCGCCATCTCGGCCTCCGCCGAGATCGACCGCGAGCAGTGGGGCCTGACCTGGAACGCCGTCCTCGAGTCGGGCGGCGTGGTGGTCAGCAAGAAGATCCTTCTCGAGATCGAGGCCGAGCTCGTGTCGGCGCCCGTCGCCGCCTGATTTCTCTCCGGGTGGTGCCGCCGCCGGCTCGCGCCGGCGCGCGGCGCCGCCTCACGGGGCAGCTTTCCCGTCGTGGTGCCGCCGCCGGCAGGGGCCGGCGCGCGGCGCTACGTCGACGCGACAGGGCGAGTGCCATATTCTTCTGAATGTGGGACTGCGGGAGCTGATCGGCAAGCTGGAGGGCCTCGAGGCCCTCGACGGCGTCTCCGATGGGCTCGCCAGGGTCGTGAACTCCGCGGTGGGTCCGGCCAAGAGCCTTCTGAGCGGGACCTGGCTGGAGCACCCGCTGCACCCGCTGCTCACCGATCTTCCCATCGGCTGCTGGAGCGGGGCGGTGATCCTCGATCTCTTCGGAGGCTCCGCCGCCGCTGACGCGGTCGACCCGCTGGTCGGGCTCGGCGCCCTGGCCGCGGTCCCCGCCGTGGTCAGCGGACTCAGCGACTGGGCCGACTCCTATGGGCCGGAGAGGCGGGTCGGGCTGGTCCACGCCGCCGCCAACGTGACCGGTCTCGGCCTCTTCGCGGCGTCGATGGTGGCCGGCCACCGGAGCGCCCGCCGGCTGCGCCTGCTCGGGCTGGCCGCCGTGAGCGCCGGCGGGTACCTGGGCGGCCATCTCAGCTTCGGCCGCGGCGTCGGAGTCGACCACCAAGCCTTCCTGGAGAAGCCCGGCGAGTGGACCGACGCTCTTGCCGCCGACAGCCTGGAGGAGGCCACCCCGACCTTCGCCGAGGCGGGGGGCGCCCGGGTGATGCTCTTCCGCCGGGGGACGCAGATCTACGCCATCTCGGACGTCTGCCCCCACGCCGCCGGGCCGCTCCACGAGGGCACCGTCGACGACGAGCTCTGCGTGACCTGCCCGTGGCACGGCAGCCGCTTTCGCCTCAGCGATGGGCGGGCCGTGCATGGCCCGGCGTCGGCTCCGGCCACCGTGTACCAGGCCCGTGTCGAGCACGGCAAGGTGCAGGTCCGCGCGGTCTGAGCGCACGCAATTTGGGCGCCACGCCCAAGAGCCATCCGGCGAGTGCGGTCGGGACCCTTGGCCTTGCTAGGATTCGCCGGGATGCTATCGGACTACGCGCCGATCCTCGTCTTCCTGGGTATCTGCATCCTCTTCGGCGCCGGCGTGCCGCTGCTCAGCGCCCTGCTGGGGCCGCGTCGCCCGAGCCCTGAGAAGGAGCTCCCCTACGAGTCCGGCATCGTCCCGTCGGTCTCGGCCCGGCGGCGGTTCTCGGTCAGCTTCTACGTGACCGCGATGCTCTTCATCGTCTTCGACGTGGAATCGATCTTCCTCTTCCCGTGGGCGACCATCGTCCGCCAGCTCAAAGTCTTCGGGGTCGTGGAGATGGGGGTCTTCATCCTCATCCTGCTGCTCGGACTGGTCTACATCTGGGCCAAGGGGGCGCTCCGGTGGGACTGAACGGCGATCTGGCGCTGACCCCGCCGGCCGCCCTCGCGAGCTCGCTCGGTGACGCCGGCGCGCTGCCGCTGCCCCGGGTGGGGGAGAGGGAGCGTGCCGCTCTTCAGAGCGGGATCCTCACCACCAGCGTCGAGAAGCTCGTCAACTGGGGCCGGTACAGCTCGCTCTGGCCGGCGCTTTACGGCCTCGCCTGCTGCGCCATCGAGATGATGGGGACGGGCGCCGCCCGCTACGACATGGCGCGCTTCGGCTGCGAGGTCTTTCGCGCCTCCCCGCGCCAGTCCGACCTGATGATCGTCTCCGGCCGCGTCTCCCAGAAGATGGCCCCGGTCCTGCGCCAGATCTACGACCAGATGCCCGAACCCAAGTGGGTCATCAGCATGGGCGCCTGCGCCTCGAGCGGGGGGATGTTCAACAACTACGCGATCATCCAGGGGGTCGACAAGGTGGTCCCGGTGGACGTCTTCCTCCCCGGTTGCCCGCCCCGCCCCGAGGCCCTGCTCGATGCAATCGTCAAGCTGCAGCAGAAGATCGCCGGCAGCCACCTCACCTCCTGGCGGGGGTGAGCGGGGATGACTGACGTGGGGGAAGCCACCGGACCACGCCCGGCCGCCGGGACGAGGGCGCTGGACCTCCTCCGACGTGAGCTGCCTGACGCGGTGCTCGCCACCGATGAGGGCTTCGGTGAGGTGACCATCCGGGTGGGGCGGGACCGCCTGGTCGAGGTCGTCCGCCTGCTCCGCGACCACGACGAGGCGCGCTACGACCTCCCCCTCTGCGTGACCGCCGTAGATTGGCCCGACCGCGAGCCCGACGCCCCGCGTTTCGACGTCGTCTACCAGCTCCGCTCCATGCGGCACAACGACGTGATCCGGCTGGTCGTCCAGGTGCCCGAGGACGATCCCCGGGTACCCACCCTGGAGCGGGTCTTCGCCGGGATGGACTGGCACGAGCGGGAGGCCTACGACCTGATCGGGATCCAGTTCGAGGGGCACCACGACCTCCGCCGCATCCTGCTCCCCGACGACTGGGACGGCCATCCACTGCGCAAGGACTACGCGTCGTTCGGCGAGCCGATCGCCTTCACCCACAACCTGGAATGGGCGCTGCCGGCCCAGGAAAGGCCGCCCGAGATGCCGGGGACGGCGCGATGAGCGTCCTGCCCCCCGTCGGGCCTCCGGGCAGCGACGCCGTCTCTGAGCAGTACGAGCGCGGCCGGGAGATGCTCGGGGTCGCCCCTGAGATGGACGCCATCGACCTGGTCCAGCTCGACGACCAGACCATGGAGCTGAACATGGGGCCGCAGCACCCCTCCACTCATGGCGTGCTGCGGCTGGTCCTGGACCTCGACGGCGAGGTGGTGCGGGGCTGCCGGCCCGACATCGGCTTTCTCCACACCGGCTTCGAGAAGGATCTCGAGCGGCACAACTACCAGCAGTGCATCCCCTACACCGATCGGATGGACTACCTCTCGCCACTCAGCAACAATCTCGGCTTCTCTCTGGCGGCGGAGCGGCTGCTCGGAGTGGAGGTACCGCCGCGGGGGCAGTACCTGCGGGTCATCATGTGCGAGCTGGCGCGGATTGCGAGCCACCTGATCTGGTACGGCACCACCGCTCTCGACCTGGGGGCCACCACTCCCTTCGTCTACGCCTGGCGGGAGCGGGAGAAGATCCTCGACATCAACGAGCTGGTGAGCGGGGTGCGGATGCACACCTCGTTCATCCGGGTCGGCGGCCTGATGGCCGATGTGCCCGCCGAGTTCTACGGGATGGTGGAGGAGGTGGTCAAGACCTTCCCCCACCACATCGACGAGTACGAGACGCTGATCACGGGCAACCCCATCTTCCGGGAGCGCACCCAGGGGCTGGGGGTGCTCAGCGCCGAGGACGCGATCAACTACGGGGTGACCGGGCCCACCCTGCGGGGCAGCGGCGTCCCCTACGATCTGCGCAAGGCTCAGCCGTACAGCTCGTACGACCAATTCGACTTCGACGTGCCGATCGGCCGGCGCGGCGACATCTACGACCGCTACCTGGTGCGGATGCGCGAGATGCGCGAGTCGCTCCGGATCATCGACCAGGCCATGGCGGGGCTCCCCGAGGGCCCGGTGAACACCATGGACCGCAAGGTGGCTCTCCCCCCGCGCAACGAGATCAACACCAGCATGGAGTCGCTGATCCGCCACTTCAAGCTGGTGACCGAGGGCTTCCGGGTGCCCACCGGCACCGTCTACCAGGCAGTCGAGTCCCCCCGTGGCGAGCTGGGCTTCCTGCTGGTGAGCAACGGCTCCAACCGGCCATACCGGTGCAAGGTGCGCGCCCCCTCCTTCAGCAACCTGAGCGCCCTGCCCCACATGGCGAAGGGCGAGCTGCTCCCCGACCTGGTCGCCGTCATCGGGTCGATCGACATCGTCCTCGGAGACGTGGATCGATGAGTACGCTGACCCCGAAGACCCGCGCCGAGATCCAGCGGCAGCGCGACCGCTACCCGCAGGCACGCAGCGCCGTGCTGCCCTCCCTCTGGGCGGTCCAGCACCAGCTCGGCTACCTGAGCCCGGAGGGGATGGCGGAGGTCGCCGAGCTGCTCCGGCTCACCCCCAGCGAGGTCGAGGCGGTCGCCAGCTTCTACTCGATGTACTTCGACCACCCCGGCGGGCGCCATCACGTCCTGGTGTGCGTCAACGTCTCCTGTGCGCTGCGCGGTGCCGAGGAGATCGTCTCCCACCTGGAGCGGCGGCTAGGCTGTCCCTCGGGCGGGACCACCGAGGATGGCGCCTTCACCTGGGAGCAGACGGTCGAATGCCTCGGCGCCTGCGGTGGGGCACCGGCGATGCAGGTGGACCACCACTTCCAGGAGAACCTCACCCCGGAACGGGTCGACGCGATCCTGGACGGGGTCCGCGGTGATGCGGCGCCGGAGGGGCCGCAGGTCAGGCCCCGCAGCTCCCGCGGCTCCGCCGCGCCGAGGGCCTCCTGATGCGCAAGCGGGGAGGCCGCTGATGGCCGAGTACAAGCTGCTGACCAAGGACTTTGGGATGGACGGCATCCAGACCCTCGCCGTCTACGAGCGCAGCGGCGGCTACGAGGGCCTGCGCAAGGCGCTCCGCACCATGACCCCCGACGAGCTGGTCGCCGAGGTGAAGACGAGCGGGATACGCGGACGCGGCGGGGCCGGCTTCCCCACCGGGCTGAAGTGGTCGTTCCTCCCCAAGGGCGTTCATCCCCGCTACCTCTGTGTCAACGCCGACGAGTCGGAGCCGGGCTGCTTCAAGGATCGGGCGCTCATCGACGAGAACCCGCACCAGCTCATCGAGGGGACGCTGATCGCCGCCTATGCCATCCAGGCGCCGATCGCCTTCATCTACATCCGTGGCGAGTATTACGACCAGCGCCTGCTGCTGGAGCGCTGCGTCGAGGAGGCGCGCGCCGCCGGCTACGTCGGCCGGGGCATCCTCGGCTCCGACTTCAGCTGCGACATCATCGTCCACGGCGGCGCCGGGGCCTACATCTGCGGCGAGGAGACGGCGCTCATCGACTCGCTGGAGGGTTTCCGGGGCCAGCCCCGGCTCAAGCCTCCCTTCCCGGCGGTCAAGGGCCTCTACGGCAAACCGACCGTCGTCAACAACGTCGAGACGCTCTCCAACCTGCCCCACATCGTCATCCGCGGGGGCGCCTGGTTCGCCTCCGTCGGCGCCGAGAAGAGCACCGGCACCCGGCTCTTCTGCTGCAGCGGCCACATCAACCGCCCCGGCACCTATGAGATGCAGCTCGGTACCCCGATCCGCGAGCTCCTCGAGGACGAGTGCCGCGGGATCTGGAAGGGTCGCTCGCTCAAGGCCTTTCAGCCCGGGGGCGGCTCGATGCAGGTCCTCCTCCCCGAGCACCTCGACCTGCCGCTGGAGATGGATGCCGTGCAGAGGGCCGGCTCCGCGCTCGGGGCGGGGGCGATGGTCTTCATGGATGAGACCACCTGCATGGTGGACGTCTCGATGCGCCTCGTCGACTTCTACCAGCACGAATCGTGCGGCAAATGCGCCCCCTGCCGGGAGGGCACCTACTTCGAATCCGACCTGATGCACAGGCTGGAGGCGGGAGTGCTGACCCCGGCCGAGCTGTCGACGCTCACCGACATCTGCGACAACATGAACGGCAAGTGCTTCTGCCCGCTGGGCGATACCGCGACCTGGTTCGTGATGTCGGCGTACCAGGCGTTCCGCGGCGAGTTCGAGGAGCACTGCGGGACGGCCGGATGTCCGGTGAAGCAGCGCAACGCACGGCTGGTGACTGCGTGATGGCTGACGAGACGTCGAAGGTCGAGATCCCCGAGGCGCCCGACGACGGGCGCGTCTCCGTCACCATCGACGGCCGCGAGCTGCGGGTGCCGCGGGGCACCCTGGTGCTCGATGCCGCCACCGAGGCGGGCGTCCACATCCCCATCTACTGCGCCCATCCCAAGATGGACCCGGTAGCGGTCTGCCGGATGTGTCTGGTACAGGTCGAGAAGACGCCCAAGCTGCAGCCCGCCTGCGCCACCGTGGTGGTCGAGGGGATGGTGGTCAACACCCAGACCCCGTCCGTCGTCAAGGAGCGCGAGGGGGTGCTGGAATTCCTCCTGCTCAACCATCCGCTCGACTGCCCGGTCTGCGACCGCGGGGGTGAGTGCGACCTCCAGGACTTCACCGTCCGCTACGGCCCGTCGACGTCCCGCTTCCCGATCACGGAGAAGGTCCACTTCAACAAGGCGCTGCCGCTCTCCGACCGGATCGAGCTGGACCAGGAGCGCTGCATCCTCTGCTGGCGCTGCACCCGCTTCTATGAGGAGATCACCGGCGAGAAGGAGCTGGT
>CABDXX010000053.1_pt1 | contig 10840 bp, 8 predicted proteins | sample 3131841 | NCBI WGS metagenome assembly CABDXX01 (sample SAMEA5534336, study PRJEB31848) | metagenome | biome: tundra; feature: field; material: soil | place: USA | collected 2013-05 | depth 0.15 m | reverse complement strand
ACCAGGAAGAGCACCACCCCGACCATCCACGTCTTGGCCCGTCCATCGCGCCAGCCGGCGCCCCAGTACTGGCCCCAGAGGTGCAGCACCATGAAGATGAAGAACATCTGCACCGACCAGAAGTGGATGCTGTTGAAGAAGTGGCCCAGGTTGGAGGTGTGCCACCAGGTCGAGCCCATGAAGGCGAGGACGCACCCGCTCACCAGCACCCAGACCAGGGCTGCGATGGTCACCACGCCGAAGACGTACACCCAGGAGCCGACGAAGGCCGGCTGGCGGGTGGGCAGCACCTCCTCGAGGGGAAGGCGGCCCTCCAGGCGGCGACGCACCGCGGCGGTCCACCCGGGCTCGCCCTCCGCGGAGGAGCCGGCGGCGAGCGGGGGAGTGCCCGTGCCCGATCCCAGGCCGCTCGCCTCACTCATCGTCATCGTCCCGGTGCTTGGCGGTGTTGTGGGGGAAGGGGGCTATGAGCGCGACCACGAAGAGCAGCACCATCGCCGCGATCAGGATCAGGTTGGGCAGCGAGATGAGGATGAATCCCCAGTGCAAGTACGGCGCCGGGCTGTTCATTGGGTCCTCCGGAAGGTGAGCGGGGGCACCGGCCAGCGGGGGCCCCCCAAAGATCGTCTCTCTGACCTTACAAGCTATGGGCCCCCGATCACATTGTCATGTGACTTAAGTCGTCAGATTGGCTGGGGCTTATGGCCATGGCCCCTGCCGGGGTGGGGGCGGACGATGGTCCGGAGATTGCGAGATAGGGACCGAGATGGGCATGTCGACTCCGGCGGACCGGCTTTTCCTCCTGCTCGACCCGCGCACGCGGCGGGTGGCCGACATCTGCACCGGCCCGACCGCGACCGGTGACTGCCCCGCCTACCTCGCCGGTCAGCCGCTCACCTGCGCGGGGTTCCGGGTGGTGCCGATCCGCCAGACGTCGGCCAATGGTCTGCCCTTCCTGGTGGATGAGTCCGAAGGGCCCCGCTGCCCGCTGGCCTGGCTCGACGACGGTGAGCAGGCGGCGGACGCCGGCGGGGCGCGTGTGACGGGTCCCGGCCCGGCCAGCTGATCTCGGCGCCGCCCGCTCCCGAGGGTTGGGCGCCCCCGGACGGGCACCGGTGCACGAGGGCGGCGACCCTCCGCTCCCGCCGCCTGCCCAGCCTCCTACTGCTCCCGCCCCTCGTCGCACACCGTCCGGAACTCGCAGTGGCCGCAGCGCCAGCTGCTCGGCTTGGGCGGGAAGTCGTGGGCGCGGCGGGCCTCGGCCAGCTCGCGGGCCGTGCTCTCCACCTGGAAATGGAACCGACCCAGGGCGACGGAGTCGAACGTCATCCGGCTGACCTCGGCGGTCTGGAGCCAGTGCAGCTCGACCGTGGCCTCGTCGCGGTGCTGCTCGCGGGCGAGCGCCACCGCGTAGGCGCGGACCTGAAGGTCCTTGCGCAGCGAGTCCTCCTCGCGCGGCGGCCCGGTCTTGTAATCGATGACCACCTGGACCCCGCCGGGCCCGGCGTCGATGCGGTCGAATCGTCCGGTCACGTCGCCGGCGCCCACTTCGAGGGTGAAGGGCTGCTCGACCATGAGAGGCTCGGCGTCGCGCCACCCCGGTGAGGCTGCGTAGCGCCGGAGCTGGCTCTCGCCCAGGCTGCGCAGCTCGGCATGAGCACCCTTGGGGCCCCGTGACGTCTCCCATGCCTCACCCCACAGGCGGCCCGCCTCGTCCGGCCCGGCCTCGGCACCGGTCTGGCGCAGCGCCGCCAGGGCCTGGAGGACGGTGTGCACCAGGGTCCCGTACCAGCGCTGGGGCGAGGCTGGCACCGGCAGGCGGTAGACGCTGCGATAGGCGTAACGGCGGGCGCAGTCCTTGAAGGCGGCGAGATCGGAGACAGATGCTCGGATCGTCGCCGTGGGCAGGCCCGCCGCGGCGGCCAGCCGGCGGCGGGTGGGTGGCCGGCTGCCCTCGATGGCCCGCCGAGCCACCCAAACGGCTCCGTCCAGGGCGGCCAGGAAGGGGCTCGGGCGCTCGTCGCGGAAGGAGTGCGGGTAGCGGCGCGCATGGACCAGGACGAGGCGGTCGCGGGCCCGGGTCGCCGCCACGTAGAAGAGGCGGCGCTCCTCGTCCCGGCTCGCCTCTCCCTCCGGGGCGGGCTCCGGCACCAGCTCGTCGGGGAGGGTCAGGCGGGCGGGGAAGCCCCCCATCCCCGGCCAGCGCTCCTCGGTGCAGCGTCCGAGGAAGACGACCGGCCACTCCAGGCCCTTCGCGGCGTGGGCGGTGAGCAGGCCGATCCCCACCGTCGTGGCCTCGACGGCCGCGATCTCGTCCGCTGCGTGGCTGCTGCGCAGGATGTCGAGGTAGCGCAGCGCCAGGGGCAGGCTGCGGTCGTTGCTCCAGTCGGCGAAGCCCTCCAGCAGCTCACCGAACTTGTTGAGGTTGGCTCCGATCTGAGCCCGCGCCAGGGGCTCGGCGTCATCCAGGATCCCGAGGAACTCGCTCCCCTCGAGGGCGGCGTAGAAGATGTCGCGGACATCGTCCCGGGCTGCCTGGGCGTGGAGATCGACCAGGAGGTCGATCAGCCGGCGGGCGGTCGCCAGGTCGTCCGCGCCCAGCTCCGGCAGTTCTCCGGTGATCACCGAGGCGAGCGGGAGATCGCGGTCGCGGGCGGCCTGGCCGAGCGCGAGCCGGCCGGCGTTGCTCACCGCGAAGGAGGGCAGGTGCAGGCAGCGGAGGACCGCCTGGGAATCGCCGGGGTCGTGGACGGCGCCAAGGAGCCCGATCAGGTCCTTGATCTCGCGCCGCTGGAAGAATCCGCGGCCTCCGTGTACCACGTAGGCCACCCCCGCCTCCTGGAGGGCGCGGGTCGCCGCCTGCATGTCGTCGTGGCGCCGGAAGAGCCAGGCGATGCCGGCCGGGTCGGCCCCGGCGTCGATCAGGCGCCGGCACTCGGCGGCCACCTCGACGACCTCGCCGCGCTCGTCGGCGGCTCGCCACACCTCCACCTGACCACCGGCGCCCCGGTCGGCGACCAGGTGCTTCTCGATGCGCGAGCCCGGGGGGGCCGCCCCGATGATGGCCCGGCTCGCCTCCACGATCTCCTGATGGGATCGGTAGTTGCGGTCCAGGACGATGCGCTCGTGGCTTGGGTAGATGCGGGCGAAGCGATCGAGGTTGGCGAGCGACGCGCCCCGGAACTTGTAGATGGACTGGTCGTCGTCGGCGACGACCATGATGTTTCCCCGCTCTCCGGCCAGCACCTCGACCAGGCGGGCCTGCGCGTAGTTGGTGTCCTGGTACTCGTCGACCATCACGTGGTCGATGGCCCCGGCCACCGCCTCGCGGACGTCCGCGTGCTCCCGCAGCAGCCGTTCCGCGTAGAGGATGGTGTCGTCGTGGTCGAGGACGGCCCGCTCCATGAAGGTCGCCTCCAGGCGCCGGTAGACCTCGGCGCACTCACGGTGCCGGGTCAGCAGCTCGCGCTCCAGGCTGGCCCCGGCCGCCGCCGCGGCCAGGCGGGCTTCGGCCCAGCCCGCGTAATCCTCGGGAGAGACCAGCTCCTGCTTGGCCTTCTCGATCACGTCGAGAATGGCGTCCACCAGGTCATGGGAGCGCAGGGGGTTGTAGAGGGTGGTCGGGCGCAGCTCGCCGAGGATTCCGTCGACCACCAGCCACCGCTCCGCCTTGTCGGCGATCCGGAACGCCGGTGAGATCCCGAGCCGCCAGCCCCAGTGGCGCAGCACCCGCTGGGCGAAGGAGTGGTAGTTGAGGAGGGGCGGGTCCCCCTCGAAGGGCCCGTGGGCGCGCTCCACCCGGTCGCGCATCTCGGTCGCGGCCTTGCGGGTGTAGGTGAGCACCAGCAGGCGCTCCGCCGGCGTCCCCTCGCGGATCAGACGGAGAAAGCGCTCGACGATGACCCGGGTCTTGCCGGAACCGGGGCCCGCCAGCACCAGGCACGGCCCCTCGCCGTGGTCGACGGCTCGCCGTTGCGCGCCGTCCAGCTCCACGGCAGCACCGCTCGCCGCTCGGATCTCCCCGATCTCCCCGCCATCGGCGAGATCCACGGGAGCGCCGCCCGCCGGCCCCGTCTCCGCACCCTCGTTCTCCGCACCCTCGTTCACCGCGGCGGTGGCCCCGCCGGCCGTCCCGGCGTCCGCGCCAGCCGGCGCCTCCGGTGAGAAATCGAGCATCCGCCGATGATACCTGATGCTTCGTACATCTGTTTGCAGGGTGCCCGCCGTCCAGCCGGAACGCCTGCTAGAGTGGTGCCTCCGTTCAGCCGGGGCTGGAGCCCACGGCGAGCACGGCGGCCGGGCCGCCGGGCCACCCGTCTCATCGGTGGACGAGCGGTGTCCGCATCAGTCAGGCCGCCGGTGGCGGCGCCGAGGAGGTGATCCCTCAACCGTGTCGGAGGTCAAGGTCCGCGAAGGCGAGACCTTTGAGAGCGCGCTTCGGCGCTTCAACAAGAAGATCAAGCAGAACGGCATCCTCTCGGAGGTTCGGCGCCGCGAGCACTACGAGAAGCCCTCGGTCCGCCGCAAGCGCAAGCTGGTGGCCGCCCGGAAGCGCCGGGCGAAAGCCGGCTGACGCCGTCATCACCACCTTTCGGGCTCGCCAATGGCGAGCCCCTTTCTTTCTGCGCCACCATGAGTTCCCCATGCGGGTGACCATCCACCGCTCGCCCACCCTCGACGCCGCGAGCCTGGCGCTGGTCCGCGACGGCGGGCTCGCCCCCCTGCTCCGCAGCAGCGGAGACCTCCTCGGCGTGCCCGCCCGCGCCGGTCTGGCGGTGCGGCTGACGGACGACGAGGAGCTGCACCGGCTCAACCGGGATCACGCCGGGGTGGACGCCGCCACCGACGTCCTCGCCTTTCCGGGCGACGGGCGCGAGTGGGTGGGCGACGTCGCGATCTCGGTCGAAAGGGCGCGCGCCCAGAGCCCCGCGGCCGCCGCCGGCGAGCTCCGCCTGCTGGCCGTCCACGGCCTGCTCCACTGCCTCGGCCACGACCATGACCTGCCGGAGCGGGCGGCGGCGATGACCGCCCTGACCCGGAGACTGCTCCCCGGGCAGGACGTTCCCCACCTCGCACCGCATTGATGCCGCGAGAGCCATGGCGACCGTGATCATCGGCCTCGGCAATCCCGGGGGCGAGTACGCCCACACCCGGCATAACTGCGGGTGGATGGTCCTCGACGTTTTGGAGGGCCGGGGCCGCTTCGCCCGAGCGCGGCGCGAGGGGCCTGCCAAGGTGCGCGCCGGCACTGTCGACGGATTCGACGTCGTCCTCGCCCGCCCCACCACCTACATGAACCTGAGCGGGCGAGCGGGCGTCCACCTCGTGCGCGTCCTCGGCGTCCCGACCTCCGACGTGGTCGTGGTCCACGACGACGTCGACCTCCCCTTCGGCCGCCTCCGTCTACGCCGGGGCGGCTCGGCGGGAGGCAATCGCGGTGTGCGCTCGCTCATCGAGTCGTGGCAGACGCCGGACTTCATCCGGGTTCGGGTCGGGATCGGCCGGCCCGCCGCGGGTGAGGACACCGTCGACCACGTCCTGGATGCCTTCACGCTCGCGGAGCGGCAGGCGCTGCCCGCCATCCTCGGCCGCGCCGCCGACGCGGTGGCGGCCATCGTGCGCGAGGGCCTGGAGCGGGCCATGAACGAGTACAACCGTCCTCCTCCGGCCGGACCGGAGGGGGCCGAGGTGCCGGCACCCGGTGATTGAGCCACCTGCCGGCGGCGCGCCCACGCTGGCCTCCCGCCTGGACGCGGTCGTCCCCCTGGCTGCGCTCGTCAACGGCTCCCTGCGCGTCCTCGGCGGGGTTCCCTCGGCCGCCGTCGGGCTGATCGCCTGGTGGGCCCGCCGGCGCGCCTCCGGGCACGTCCTGGTGATCGCGACCGACCCGGAGACCGTCTATGCCGATGCCCGTCTCTGGGGCGGCGAGGCGCGGCTGGGTCTCTGGCCGGCGGCGGACACTCCCGGCTTCGACCGCATCCCCCCGTCGGAGGAGGTGATCCGCCGCCGGATCGCCACCCTCGCCCTGCTCCGCGACGGCGAGCCGGCCCTGGTGGTCGCCTCCCCGGCCGGGCTGCTCCGCCCCACCCTCCCCACCGGCGCGCTCGATAGCACCGGCGAGCTCGGTCGGGGTACCCGGATCGGCCGCGACGCGGTCATCGAGCGCCTCGTCCGCCTCGGCTACCGGCGGGTGACCGCGGTGACCTCGCCCGGCGAGATGGCCGTGCGCGGCGGCATCGTCGACGTCTTTGGCCTGGATCGCGGACGCCCCTGGCGGGCGGAGTGGTTCGGCGACGAGGTGGACGAGATCCGGGCCTTCGACGTCGACACCCAGACTTCGGTCGCCCGCCTGGAGAGGGTCCGGATGCTGCCTGCACGTGAGCTCGACCTGAGCCCCGAGGCAGTCCGCCGGGCCCAGGAGGTGGTGGCCGGCCTCGATGTCGGCGGCTGCCGGCCGGAGGTTCGCGAGCAGTGGCAGCAGGACCTCGCCCAGCTCGAGCTGGGCGTCTACGACGACGGCGTGGACCTCTTCGCCCCCTATCTCAACCAGGGCTCCAGCCTCTTCGACCACCTGGGCAAGGGGGCGCTGGTGCTGGTCGCCGGAGGTGTGGAGCGGGCCCGGCGCGCGGCCGTCCGCCATCTCGAGGAGATCGAAGGCCTCCGTGATCAAGAGGAGGCGCGGGGGGAGCTCCCCGCCGGTGCCCGCAGCGGCCTGCTCGACGTGGGCGTCCTCGACGCCAACCTGGGCCGCGCCGTCGACCTGGTGCCCGGCGACGTCGAGGGCACGGCGGGCGCTGCTGCGGCCGACCTCGGCTGGCGGGGTGCCGAGCCCTACGCGGGCCGCTGGGACGCCTTCGCCGCGGCCCTTGGCCAGGAGTTGGCCGGAGGCGGCTGCTGCCTGGTCGTCTCCCGGCAGGAGGGGAGGGTGCAGGAGCTGACCGGCGACGCCGGGCTGGTGTCGACCATGGTCGACGACCCTGACGCCGCCACCCTAGCGGCCGTGGCGGGGGCGCTGCTCGTCACCGCCGGCGAGGTGTCCGCGGGTTTCCGTCTGCCCGACCTGGGGATCGCCGTCTTCAGCGACCACGAGCTCTTCGGCGCCGTGAAGCGACGCGGCTCCCCACTCGCCCGGGGTGCGCGGCGCGCGGAGTCGACCTCCGCCCGGGGCGCCCGGCGGGCGGCCGCGGGGCGGGCGGCGGCGCCGGGGTTCGTCCTCGAGTTCGCCCCCGGCGATCTCGTCGTCCACCGCGACCACGGCGTCGGCCGCTTCATCGAGATGCGTCGCGTCTCCGAGGAGGAGACCCCCGCGACCGGCGGACCGGCATTCGGGGGCGACCGCGGCCCGGCCGCAGCCGGCACATCCGAGACCCCGGCGAGCGCCACCGAACAGGAGTACATGCTCCTCGAGTACGCCGACGGCGACCGCCTCTTCGTCCCGGTCCAGCACCTGGACCGCATCGACCGCTACGTGGGAGGCTCCGACGCCCATCCCGCGCTCTCCCGGCTCGGCACCGGCGAGTGGGAGCGGACCAAGCGACGGGTGCGCGAGCGGACCGAGGCCGTCGCCCGCGAGCTGCTCAACCTCTACTCTCGACGCGAGGCCGCTCCCGGCCACGCCTTCTCCATCGACTCCGACTGGCAGCGCGAGCTGGAGGGCTCCTTCCCCTTCGAGGAGACCCCGGACCAGATGCTGGTGCTTGACGACATCAAGCGCGACATGGAGGCGTCCAGACCCATGGATCGGGTGGTCTGCGGCGACGTCGGGTTCGGCAAGACCGAGCTGGCCCTGCGGGCGGCGTTCAAGGCGGTGGCCGAGGGTCGCCAGGCGGCGGTCCTGGTGCCCACCACCGTGCTCTGCCAGCAGCACTTCCTGACCTTCTCGGAGCGCCTCCGTCCCTTCCCGGTCATCGTTCATCAGCTCTCGCGTTTCTGCACCGAGGAGGAGCAGCGCGCGACCCTGCTCGGGCTCCGCGCGGGTACCGTCGACATCGTCATCGGCACTCATCGCCTGCTCCAGCGCGACGTCGAGTTTCGCAACCTCGGCCTCGTCATCATCGACGAGGAGCAGCGCTTCGGCGTCCTCCAGAAGGAGCGCTTCAAGGAGCTGCGCGTCGCCGTCGACGTGCTCTCGCTCTCCGCGACGCCGATACCGCGCACGCTGCACATGGCGCTCGCCGGCATCCGCGACCTCTCGGTCATCCAGACGCCTCCCGAGGAACGTCAGCCCATCAAGACCTACGTCACCGCCCGCGAGGGATCGCTGGTCCGCGAGGTGGTGACGCGTGAGTTGGCGCGGGGCGGCCAGGTCTTCTTCGTCCACAACCGCGTGCAGTCCATCGACAGAGAGGCTCAATGGCTGCGCGAGATGGTGCCCGAGGCGCGCGTCGCCGTCGCCCACGGGCAGATGCACGAGGACCTGCTGGCATCGGTGATGCGCTCGTTCGTCGAGGGCGAGGTCGACGTGCTCGCCTGCACGACGATCATCGAGTCGGGGCTCGACATCCCCAACGCCAACACCATCATCATCGACGACGCCCACCGGCTGGGGCTGGCCCAGCTGTACCAGCTGAGGGGGCGGGTCGGGCGCGCCGGGCAGCGCGCCTACGCGTATCTCCTCTATCCGCCGGAGCGCACCCTCAGCGAGCGCGCCGACAAGCGCCTCGACGTCATCGGGGAGCTGCAGGACCTGGGAGCGGGATTCAAGCTGGCGATGCGCGACCTGGAGATCCGCGGGGCGGGCAACCTGCTCGGAGAGGAGCAGCACGGCGAGATCGCGGCGGTCGGCCTGGAGATGTACAACCGGCTGCTGGAGCAGGCGGTGCGCTCGCTCCAGGGCAGGCCGATGACGGAGCTCCCGGCCCAGGTGACGGTCTCGCTGCCCCAGGCGGCGTTCCTGCCCCCCGGCTACATAGGAGAGGAGCAGCTCCGCCTGCGCTGCTACCAGGACCTGGCCGCCTGCGTCACCGAGCCGGAGCTGGAGCGGAGGGCGAGAGGGCTCGCTGACCGCTTCGGACCGATGCCCCCGGAGGCCGAGGCGCTCGTCTTCTCGCTGCGGGTGCGGCTGCTCGCCGTCGCCGGCGGGGCGCAGGCGGTGGAGACCTGGCGCGGCGAGGCGGGTCCCCGCCTGGCCCCCGGGGTCGCCGGGGGGCGCAGCGGCGCGTCGGGGCGGATGGGTGCTGTGATCCAGCTCCCGAGCGGCCACGGGCTCGACCTCGAGGTGGTTGCACGCCAGTTCCGGGCCTTCGTCGAGACCTCGCCGACCCGCATCTACTGCCTCCCGCCGCCGGGACGGTCGCCCGACGCGGAATGGGACGATGTGCTCCTGCGGGTGCTGCGGGAGCTGGGCCGGCTGACCCGGGCCCGCCAGCCCGTGCCCGCATGACCGGGAGGCGACCGACGGTGACGGGATCCACGGCCACGGGCGGAGGGGCCCACCCCGATGCTCCCCCGATCGACGAAGGAGGTTGCGATGCGTGAGGAGGCGGCGCAGTCGCTGCGCGAGCTCAACGAGGTCGTCGAGAGGCTGCGGGCGCCCGGCGGCTGTCCCTGGGACCGCGCGCAGACCCATCGATCCCTCCGCCCTTACCTCCTCGAGGAGACGTACGAGACCCTGGAGGCGATCGACTCGCAGGGCACGGCGACCCTCCGCGAGGAGCTGGGTGACCTCCTCCTCCAGGTGCTCATGCACTCCGCCATCGCTGCCGAGCGCCCCGACGGCTTCGACATCGGCGACGTCGCCGAGACCACCCGGGCAAAGATGGTCCACCGCCACCCCCACGTCTTCGGCACCACCACGGTCGCCGGCGCGGAGGAGGTCGTCGTCAACTGGGAGAAGCTGAAGCGCAGCGAGAAGCGGGAGCGTCTCTCCCTCCTGGAGGGCGTCCCCCATGCCCTGCCCGCGCTCGCCTTTGCCCAGGGGGTGCAGAAGCGGCCCGCTCGGGTCGGCTTCGACGAGACGCCGACGGTCGCCGCCGCCCTGGCCTGGCTCCGGGATGGTGTGGAGGCGCTCGCCCGGCTGGCCGCCGACGCTCCGGCCGCGGCGCAGCGAGGCGCGGACTGGGCGCCGTCGGGCGCTGACACCGCCAGCGCGGAGGGCCTCGGCGAGCCGGCGGAGGGAGAGGCTGCCGCCGTCGGCACCGCCGCCGGCCACGCCCCCCCTCCACCGCCGGCGAGCCGCGACCTGGAGGCGGCGATGGGCGAGCTGCTCTTCGCGGCGGTCGCGCTCGCCCGCCAGCTCCGGGTCAATCCGGAGGACGCACTGCGCGGGCGGGCCGTCAGCTTCGCCGACCGCTTCCGGGCGCTGGAGGCGGCGGCGCGCGCCGACGGCGTCGACCTCCACGATCTCAGCCCTGGGGAGTGGCGCCGGCGCTGGGAGGCGACCGCTTAGCCGCGGCGACCAGTATTCGCAGACCCGTTGCGGTTTTGGTGAGGTCGTAGCAGACTACGGGTCCCGCGGCCAATCCCGCCCACGTCCCCCCAAGGCCCGCAATGAACGTCCCTGGTCCTCAGCGACCCCGCCCTTTCACGGCGCGGCGAATCCTCGCACTGGTCGTCGCCGTGGCCTGCGGTTGGGTGGCCTACGCGCTCTACGGCGCGGCCGCCACGGACCACGCCGCCCAGGCGCGGGTGACCCAGCTCCAGGAGGCGGACGCCGCCCTCCAGGCGCAGATCGCGCAGCGCTCGCAGGAGGTGACCGAAGCCCAGGGCTCGGCGTGGCTGGAGGACCAGGCGCGCAAGCTCGGCTACCACCTCCCCGGCGAGAAGGTGTACGTCCTCGATCCGGGGGGCAAGTCGGCCCCCGCCTCCGGCGGCCTCAACGCCGCCCCGATCATCTTCACCC
>CABDXX010000028.1_pt1 | contig 11425 bp, 10 predicted proteins | sample 3131841 | NCBI WGS metagenome assembly CABDXX01 (sample SAMEA5534336, study PRJEB31848) | metagenome | biome: tundra; feature: field; material: soil | place: USA | collected 2013-05 | depth 0.15 m | reverse complement strand
CGGCCGCGGCGCGCCGGCTGCGCGACCGGCGCGGCATCTCGGCCTCGCTCTCCTACCTGGGCGAGTACGTCAGCGACCCGGTGCTGATCGACCGCACCGTCGAGGCGTCCCTTGCCGTCTCCCAGCTCCTCGGCGCGGCCGGTCTCGACGTCCAGGTCTCGGTCGACCCGACCGCGATCGGCCAGCTGGCGAGCCCGGACCTCTGCCGCGCCAGCGCGGAGCGGATCGCCCGCTCCGTGGCGTCTCAGCCGGCGGCCGGGCGCAACTTCCTGATGCTGGACATGGAGGACCTCTCCCTGGTGGAGCCGACACTCCGCCTGCAGAGCCATCTCCTCGACCATGGGCTGCCCGCCGCAGTGACGCTGCAGGCCCGGCTGCGGCGGACCGAGGGCGACCTCGAGAGCGTGCTGACCCGGTCGCCGGCGGTGCGCCTGGTGAAGGGGGCCTTTCCCCGGGGCCCCGAGGACGACCACCAGGGGAAGCCCGCCATCGAGCGCAGCTACCTCTCGCTGGCGCGGACGATGCTCAGCCCGCCGGCGCGCGAGGCGGACCTGCACCCGGTCTTCGCCACCCACGACGACGGGCTCATCGGACGGCTCGCCGAGCTCGCCCGCGGGATGGGCGTGCGAAAAGACGGGTTTGAGTTCGAGTTCCTCTACGGCGCCCATCGGGAGGGCGAGCGGCGGTTGCGGGCCGAGGGCTACGCGGTGCGGCTCTACGTGCCGTTCGGCGTCGCATGGTGGCCGTATGCCGTGCGCCGGGTCGGCGAGCACCCTCGCAATGCGCTCCTGCTGGGTCGCTCGCTGGTCAGGCGCAGACAGACGGCAAGTGCGACTCCACGCAGGTGACGTGCTGAACCGGCGCTCACCGAGCTGCACACCGGATCTGCGTCGATGAACAGACCGCTGCTCATCTTCGACGGCGACTGTGGCTTCTGCACCACGTGCGCGACGTGGGCCGGACGGAGGCTCCGGGACGCTGACGTCGTGCCGGGACAGCGGGTCGACGTCGCTGCGTATGGCCTGACGGCGAGGGATGTGTCAGCGGCCGCGTGGTGGGTCGACGATCGGAGGCGCGTCTATCGCGGCCACCGAGCCATCGGAAAAGCACTGCAGGCGTGTGGCGGATGGTGGCGAGCGGTGAGCTGGCTGTGTCTGCACCCGCCCTTCTCCTGGGCTGCCTGGGCGGGGTACGGCCTGGTTGCCCGCTTCCGGCATCGGCTTCCCGGGGCCACACCCGCCTGCCGCGTCCCACCAGACGACTGACCGATCTGCGACCGGTTTCTGCGCTCTGCCCCGAGATCAGCCTTCGTCCTTGCGGCTCGCGACCCGGAAGGCCGGGTAGCCGGGGGCGATCCGCGCCAGGTCGGCATCCGGGGCGTCCGGTCCCACCCCCTGGAAGAAGGCGCCGATCTCCACCTTCCAGCGGCGAAGGTAGGCGCGCAGGACGGTTAGCTTCTCATCGTCTGCGAGCTCGGATAGGGCTACCGGCTCACTCCGGCGACCGATGCGCAGCTCCACGTCGCAGCCGGCGCGGACATTGCGCACCCATTGGGTGACGCCCCGGGGTGCCACCAGGTAGCGGGAGCCCTGATGGGTGAGGAGGTTCACCGGGGTTGTCCGCCATTGTCCGGTTTTACGTCCACGCACCGCCAGGATGCGCGAGCCGAGGACGCTGATCCCCACGCGCGTCAGGCTCGCCACCAGCCGGTTGAAGACGTTGGTCGTGAACCAGCCGGGCCGGAGGTATCGAGTCGCCATGGCCCCATTGTCCGCGGATGATCCTCACGCGGGCGCCCCGCGCGAGCGGGCGCATGCTACCAACGGCGCGCTTCCCCGCTACGCGCTGAGTCCCCAGTGCGCGGGGTCGCCGAGGACGGTGGCAGCCGCCACGGTCTGCAGGCTGCGGGCCTCGCCGCTCGGAAGGCCGTCGTCGTAGCCCAACCCGAGGGAACCACGCCCAGCACCTGGTGCAGACTCTGTCAGCCACGGCGAGGCCGAGGATCCATGGCTTCATCACAGGTTCGAGTCGCGCGCTAACCGGTCGTACGGTCAGCCCGCCCAGGCCCTCAGCTCTTGAGCACCGCGGGGGCGAGTCGCGTCCCTCCGGCGACGACCGCCAGCAGGATCACCGCGACCAAGAGAGAGGCGGTGACCTGGCCGCGAAAGATCAGGACCGCGCCCACCACCGCGCCGCACAGCATCGCGCCGATCGAGATCAGACGGCGGCCAGCCCGGGATCCGCTACCGCCCGCCGCGTGGGTATCGGCGGCGATCCCGGTGATCGTCATGGTCAGGACAGTAGTGGTCAGGTCGGGGATGGCGAGGCCGCGGGCGGTCGCGTTCTGGATGCCCATGGCGACGGCTAGGACGGCGACGAGGCCGTAGCGAAGGCCGCCCTGGATCGCGCTGCCCGCGATGGCGGAGAGGATCACGCCGGCGACCAGGAGAAGGAGCTGAGTGCCGGTCGCGACGGCGAGCTGCCGCCGGAGTCGGGAACTGAGGCGCGAGCGGAAGAAGCCACCCCCCAGCGCGCCGAGGATGAAGGCGCCGATGGCGACCAGCGACCTGGCCACCGAGAACCCGCCGACACCGTGAGAGGATGGCAGGGAAAGCCCTCCCGGCAGAGCGCCCCTCCGCCGGGAGGCGAGGAGGTTTGCCATGGAAGACGCCGACGTTCTGCAGCACATCGAACGGCTGGTGGGCGAGGAGGACGCGCTCTACGCGCACACGGCGGATGGCCACGGGATGGACAGGGAGCAGCAGCGCCGACTCGGGGAGGTTCAAGTCCACCTCGACCAGTGCTGGGACCTCCTCCGTCAGCGCCAGGCTCGGCGCGAGTACGGCCAGGACCCCGACGAGGCCGCGGAGCGCTCCGCCGGCACGGTTGAGGGTTATACGGGGTGAGCCGGAGGCCTCATTCGGTCGGGCCGCCCAGCCACCCGCGCCGGCGGAAGAGGTAGAGGAGCCCGACGGCAGCCGCCAGATCCAGGGACGCCAGGGCTCCGTGCAGAACCAGGTAGGTGAAGCCGTCGAAGTCTTCGACCTTGGGACGCTGGCCGAAGTGCTCGGCATCCTCCACCGCGAGCGGATGGAAGGCGAAGCCCCGGAGCAGCAGCTCGCTGGAGTCGGCGTCGAGGCCCTCCAGGTCGAGCCAGAAGAACGCTTCCCCGCTCAGCCGCTCCCGCACCGCGTCGAGGCTGGCCTCGACCGTCTGGCCGTCTGCGTCGGTGAGCTTGCCCTGCATGTCACGAATTCTCCACACCGGGGGCCGGTGCCGATCAGTCGTGGCTCGGCAGCGCCTCGCCGGTTTCGAGCAGGGTCTTGAGGTTGCTGACCACCCAGCTCCAGCCCGACACGACCTCGGCGAAGCTCGCATCCTCGGACTCGAACTCGTGGATCACCGTGAGCTTGCTGACCTTCCCGTCCTCGGAGGCGATCTCCCAGGTGACCTGGCTCGCCGCGTCGGCGGCGAACTTCGGGTCGGAGCGGAGGCGCCAGCTGTGGACCAGCCGCCGCGGTGAGTCCACCTCGATGATCTCGCCCTCGACCATCAGCGAGGACCGGTCCCCGGTGTAGTGGGTCAGCTTCGCCGTCGGCTGAAACGTGGACTCGACGTAGCTCCCGTAGAAGTGGCGCGTGGTGAACTCCGGGTTGGTGATCGCCTGCCAGACACTCTCGGGGCTGGCCTTGATGTAGACCTGGTAGACCTGCCTGGGCTTGGTCGCAGTCGGGGCCATGTGGGCTCCTCCTTCATCGAGCGCCGCCTTGAGGTCGGCGAGCGCCGCCACCCTCGCGCGGGTGTACTTGCCGACCCACCGGTCGGCGATCAGTTGGACCGGGACGGGGTTGAGGAAGTGGAGCTTCTCGCGACCGGCGCGCCGGGTCACGATCATGCCCGCCTCCTCCAGGATCCTCAGGTGCTTCATGACCCCGAAGCGGCTCATCTCCACCCCCTCGAGGAGCTCGGTGAGCGTGCGGCCGTCGCGCTCGAAGAGCCGGTCGAGAAGGTGGCGCCGGGTGGGATCGCCAAGCGCCCGGAAGACCCTGTCGTCGTCCATGACCGTGAGCATAGGTTACGCTTTGGTCACGTGTCAATAAGGTCACATGGACCGCGAACCCAGCAGGGGATCGCCCGCCCAGCCTCTGCGGACGATCCCCTCCCATCGGTGTCAGGCCGCCGCGCCCGCCTCCTCCGGCGCGCTGCCCCTCGCCCGCTCGGCGGTCTGAGCGCGCTGCGCCGCGATGCCGGGAACGAAGAGGGCCGCGATGGCCCCCAGGGCAAGCACGCCGCTGCCCACCAGGACGGCCGGCTGCAGCCCGGCGACAAACTGCACCGGGTTCGCATAGCCACCCATGTGGGAGAAGACGGCGGCCAGGACGGCGATCCCGAAGGCCCCACCAAGCTCGCGGATGGCGTTGTTGGCCCCCGAGGCCTGACCCGTCTCGTGGCGGCGCACCGCCGAGAGCACGGCGTTGGCGGCAGGCGCGAACACCAGGGCCATGCCGGTCCCGGCGAGGATGAAGGGCACGATCACCGACGCGTACGCCATGCCGGGCGAGAGGGCCCGGCGGCGCGGGCGGCGTCAGCCCATCGCGGCGAGCACCAGCACCAGCCGGTCGCAAGCTCCCTTCACCCCGTGCTGGGCCGCCAGGGCCGCAACCGCCACGGGGTCCGCGGGGTAGCGGTCGCGCCTCCCTGCGGGGAGGGTGATGGGCAGGTCGAGCACGGGCTGGACGACCCGCATCGCCCGGGCGAGATAGTCGCGATCGGCCTCGCCGAGCGGCGCGTCCCGGATGATCTCCGCCACCCCGCCGTGGCGGCGGATCAGCGCGGCCGCCTTCGCGGCCCCCACCCCGCGCAACCCGGGAAGCCCGTCCGAGGGATCGCCGCGGAGCACGGCGAAGTCCGCGTAGCGGCGGCCGGGGACCCCGTAGCGGCGGGTCACCTCCGCCTCGTCGACCACCGCCAGGCCCCCCTTCTCGGGGTAGAGCACCCGCACCCGGGGGTCCTCGACCAGGGCGAAGAGATCACGGTCGCCGCTCACCACCTCGACGGTCCCACTGGTGAGCGCGCTCCAGGTGGCGATGACGTCCTCGGCCTCGTGGTCGGCGACACCGACCTGGTCGACGCCGACCGCGCAGAGGATCCCGGCGATCACGTCCATCTGGGAGGCGAGCCCGGGCGGCACCGGCTCGGCCACGCGGTGTGCCTTGTAGGCGGGAATCAGGGCGACCCGCCACGCGGGGCGCCAGTCCTCATCGCTCGCCACCGCGAGCTGGCGGGGGCGCCGCTGGACGATCAGCCGGGCCAGGGCGTCGAGGAAGCCGCGGACTGCGTTGATGGGCTGCCCGTCGGGCCCGCTGACGCTCGCGGGCACACCGTAGAACGCGCGGAAGATCATGCTCGAGCCGTCGATCAGGAGCCAGTCGCAGCTCACCTGCCGCCCACCACACGCAGGGCCTCCACAACCGGCAGCGTAGCCAGGCGAGCGCCCGCGGCGCAGCCGCTCGCCGACGGGCTTCCGCGGGAGCGGAGCACCCAGGTATGGTGGGGAGGAAAGAAGTGATGGAGGGCACGGCGATGCAGCAGCGCAAGTTGGGGTCCCAGGGGCTGGAGGTCTCGGCCGAGGGACTCGGCTGCATGGGCATGAGTCAGTCGTACGGCCCCGCCGACGAGGCCGAGGCGATCGCGACCATCCACCGTGCCCTCGAGCTGGGGGTCTCCTTCCTCGACACCGCCGACATGTACGGGCCCTTCACCAACGAGCGCCTGGTCGGCCGGGCCATCGCCGGCCGCCGAGAGCAGGTGGTGCTCGCCACCAAGTTCGGCAACGAGCGGCGCGAGGACGGCTCCTGGGTCGGGATCAACGGCCATCCGGAGTACGTGAAGCGCTGCTGCGACGCCTCCCTGGAGCGCCTGGGCGTCGACCACATCGACCTCTACTACCAGCACCGGGTCGACACCACCGTGCCGGTCGAGGAGACCTGGGGGGCGATGGCCGAGCTGGTCGCCGCGGGCAAGGTCCGCTTCCTGGGCATCTCGGAGGCTGCCCCGGCCACCATCCGGCGGGCCCACGCGACCCATCCGATGAGCGCCGTCCAGAGCGAGTACTCGCTCTTCACCCGGGACCCCGAGAAGGAGGTCCTGGCCACCTGCCGCGAGCTGGGCATCGGCTTCGTCCCCTACAGCCCGCTCGGTCGGGGCGTCCTCTCCGGAACCATCAGCAGCACGGCGCAGTTCGGTGCCAACGACTTCCGGGCGCACACGCCCCGCTTCCAGGACGAGAACCTGGCCCGCAACCTCGAGCTGGTGACGGCCCTCCGCGAGGTGGCGGGGAGGAAGGGGTGCACGGTCGGGCAATTGGCCCTCGCCTGGGTGCTGGCCCAGGGCGACGACATCGTCCCCATCCCCGGCACCAAGCGACGCCGCTACCTCGAGGAGAACGTGGCCGCGCTCGCGGTCGACCTGACCCCGGAGGACCTCGCAGCCATCGAGGCGATCGCCCCCGCTGGAGCGGCGGCCGGCGACCGTTACCCCGCCGAGCACATGGCCCGGGTCAACGTCTGAGGGTCAGGAGGCCCGCGGCGTCAGCGGCAGCCGGACCACCCGGTCGCTGATGGCCCACGCCGCGTCGACCCTCGGTGCATCGAGCAGCTTCAGCATGGCCTCGGCGTCCAGCGGGCGCGAGAGGTGGAACCCCTGGGCCCACTGCCGTGGGAAGTCGTCGAGCGCACGGAGGTCCCTGAGCTCCTCGACCCCCTCGGCGACCACTGTCACCCCCAGGCTGTGGCCGAACGCGAAGACGGCGTGCGACAGTCCGCCACCGTCGCGCGACGAGCAGAGCGTGGTGGTGAACGCCTTGTCGATCTTGATGATGTCGATTGGGAAGTCGCGGAGCCGGCTGAGCGACGAGTGCCCGGTGCCGAAGTCGTCGAGGGCGATGCGGATGCCCAGATCCCGCAGCTCTTGGAGGCGGCCGGTGGCGCCCTCCGCCTCCTCGATTGCCAGGCTCTCGGTCACCTCCAGGACCAGGCTCCAGGGCGACAGGCCGGTCCGGGTGAGGACGCGCTGGACCTCCTCGACGAAGGCCCCCCTCTGCAACTGCCTCGGGGAGACGTTGACGGCGACGGCGATCTCATGGTCCAGGCCGCACTCTCGCCAGCGGGTCGCCTCGAGGCAGGCCTGCTCGAGCACCCAGATGCCGATGGGGGCGATCAACCCGGTCTCCTCGGCCAGGGGGATGAACTCGGCGGGCATCACCAGCCCACGGCGGGGGTGCCGCCAGCGCAGCAGCGCCTCGGCGGCCACCACCTCTCCGGACGGGACCTCGAAGATGGGCTGGTAGAGGACGACCAGCTCCTCACGCTCCAGGGCGCGGTGGAGATCGGCCTTGAACTCGTGCCGGCTGCGCACCGCGGCGTGCATGCTCGGGGCGAAGATCTCCCAGCGGCCCTTGCCCAGGCCCTTGGCGGTGTACATGGCCTCGTCGGCGTTGCGGAGGATCTCGTCCGCGTCGAACCCCCCGCCTTCCCCAGTGGCGATGCCGATGCTGGCCCGGACCATGACCTCGGCGCCCATGACCTGGAACGGCTGACGCAGCTGGTCAACGATGCGGCTGGCCACCGAGGTTGCCGCGAAGCTGTCGGCCATCCCCTGCACGAGCACCGCGAACTCGTCGCCTCCCAGCCGGGCGGCGAGGTCCCCGGGCCGAAGGCAGTCGGCCAGCCGGCCGGCCACCGCGCGGAGGAGCTCGTCACCGACCACGTGCCCCAGGCTGTCGTTGACGGTCTTGAAGTCGTCGAGGTCGATGAAGAGCACGCCGACCCCATCCCTGCGGTCGGCGAGTGCGTCGCGGACCTTGGCCTGGAAGAGGGTGCGGTTGGCCATCCCGGTCAGAGGATCGTGGAGAGCCTGTTGCCGGAGCTTGTGTTGGAGGTCGGTGAGCTGGCGGAGGGAGTGCTCCAGGCGGCCGTTCTCCAGGGTGCTGCCGGTGAGCGCGGCGAGCGTCTCGAAGAGGTGCAGGTCCTCGGCCTCGAAGGTGCTCACCTCGCCGAGCCGGTTGCCGACCACCATCAGGCCGATGGGTCGGGTCTCCCCGCGGAGCACGGCAACCATCCCGTCGCGCATCGCCTCCCGGCTGAGGAAGCGCACCGCGTCGCCATCGGACGTCTCCGCGTCGAGGATGGCGGGGGCGGTAGCGACCATCCCGCTGATGAACCGCTGCTCCGCCGGGTCGACGTCCATCGGGCGCATCGGTTCGACACCACCGGCGCCGACCCCGGTGCGGACCATCTCCTCCCCCTCCCGGGTGGGGAAGATGATCATCGCCGCCATCTCGACGCGGAAGGTCTCGCAGGAGTCCTTGAGGACGTCGAGGAGGGCCTGGTCGAGGTCCTCGGCGTCCTGCAGGTGCCGGCTTGACGTGTAGAGGAAGTCGACCTGCTGGCGGTTCTCGCGCTCCGCCACGTAGGCGCGGTAGGCGAGCGCGACGCCGCCGGCCGGGATCACCAGGAGCCAGGCAACCTGAGGGTGGAACCACATCAAGTTGACGGTGATCAGGCCCAGGCAGACGTTGATCACCGTGCCGAGCATGGCCAGACCGTAGTTGCCGAATACGCCGCTGCGGTCGGCGCGTCCCTCGGAGAGGAAGAGGGCCACCACGAACATCGCCGCCTGGAGCGAGCCGGCCAGGGTGACCGCGACCAGGGCCGCCAGGCTGGCCATGTTGCCGATGGGGTCGCCGTGGGGAGCCAGCCGGGTGAAGAGCGCCACCGCCACCGCAGCGCCGAGGGTGAAGTTCCCGAGGTTGAAGGCGAGCTTCAACGGGGACTGCCGCCGATGCAGCGTCAGGGCCACGGCGGAGCCGAGGAGGCAGGCCAGGACCACCGTCACCGGACGGTCGAAGAAGAGGCCGATCACCAGCGGGACCTCGCTGAGCGAGAAGGATTGGGCCTCGCGCCGGAACTGGACGTGGACGACGCAGATCTCGGCGACGCAGAAGAGCGCGGCGAGGAGCCACCAGGGGACCGTGAAGGGGGAGGCGCGCTCCGGGAGCGGAGCGATGGCTGCGGTGGCGAGCGCGGCCGCGACGGCCAGGGCGACGACGAGGAGGGGCACGCGACCCACCCGCGCCGTGAGCCAGGAAAGACCCCGGCGGCCCATCAGCGCCCCTCCGGACGGACGCGGCTTACGGCTCACCTTCAGGACCCGTCACGGACCCCAGGTCAGGGGTCGGGGAGAGATTCGCGCTACCACGTGTAGGAGGACCAGCCGTCGTCGGACCAGGACGTCCCGGACCAGGACGTCCCCGACCATGATGTTCCCGACCAGGAGGTCCCCGACCAGGACGTTCCCGACCACGACGTTCCCGACCAGGAGGTCCCCGACCAGGACGTTCCCGACCACGACGTTCCCGACCAGGAGGTCCCGGTCCAGATCCCCGAGGGGGTGGTGACCGCGGACCACGGGACGCCGGCCCATGAATTCGACGTCCAGGGTGCGTAGGCCCAATCGATGACGATGGGGCTCCACACCCAGTAGCTGCCGGACCAGGTGGCCCCGTTCCAGGTGCCGCCCCACCAGCTGTCGGCGTAGCTCTCCACCGTGGCGAGCGCGGCCGTGTTGACCGCGTCGCCGAAGATGTCATGCTCGCCGCCGAGGACGACGCCGTCGAGGGTGACGTGGAGGGAGCCGCGGGCGGCCTCCAGCGAGCCGGTGCCGGTGGAGTCGGCGAAGGATTGGACAGCGGTGGGGAGCGGCGCCTGGACCGCTGTCGAGACCATCGCCTCACCGCTGCCCGAAGCTGTCGGCGACCCGCCCGCGACCGGGGCCGCGGTCGAGGTGAGAAGCGCCTTGATCTGGTCGGGGGTCGCCTGGGGGTGCTCCTGGACGAGCAGGGCGGCCAGGCCCGACACCACCGCGGCCGCCTGGGAGGTGCCGCTGCCCCGGAAGAAGCGGGTTCCGACGGCACCCGTGGAGGCGTACTGGTCGGCGATCACCGAGCCGGGGTCGGCGAGGCTCACGACCGACGTTCCGGGGGCGATCAGGTCAGGGCTGCGGGTGGCGTTCCCGTGGCTGGAGAAGGAGGCCACGCGGAAGCCGACGGTGGAGCCCGGCTGGCTGGCTCCGACCGCGATCACGTAGGGATCGATGGCCGGGTCGGCGACCCGCGACGCGCCCCCACCCTGGTTGCCGACGGAGGCCACCACCACGATTCCCTGGTGCCAGGCCACCTCGGCGGCGTAGGCCAGCGGGTCGAGCAGGTAGGACTGGCTGCTGTCGGTGCCGAAGCTCAGGTTGAGAACCCGGATGTTGAAGCCCTCGTCATAGCGGTGCTCCACCACCCAGTCGATGGCCGCCAGCACTTGGGAGACGTCGACGGCGCCGTTGGCCCCCGCCACCTTGACGTTGATGATGTGGGCGTCCGGGGCGATACCGAGGAAGTCGGTGCTGTCGCCGGCATAGTGCCCGCTCACCGCGGCGGGATCGCGCCCGGCGATGATCCCGGCCATGAAGGTGCCGTGGCCATTCTCGTCGAGGTAGCGGAGCGACGGCGACGTCCCGTCGAAGGAGAGATCGGGGCCGTTGACGAGCTGTCCCGCGCCGTCCAGCCCCTCAACGGGCGTCACCCCGGTGTCGATCAGGGCCACCCCGACGCCGGAGCCGGTGTAGCCGTCCTGCCAGGCCTGATCGACGCCCAGCGACTGCTCGATGCTGTACAGCGATCCCGGGTTGGTGGTGGGTGAGTACGAGGAGGACATGAGCTGAACCGGCCCGTCGGGGGTCACCTCGACGATGCCCGGCTGAGCGCCGAGCCACCCAAGGGCCGAGGCCGGAACCTCGGCCGCGCTGGCGCTGATGAGGGGGATCTGCTCGGTGACCCGTCCGCCGGCCTCGGTGATGTCCTGATAGACGGCGGCCAGGCTCCCGGGTGCTCCCCGGACGATGACGGGGGTCGAAGCGGAGGGCGGTCCCGTGGGGAGGGGCGCGGCGGCCACCGACGCCGTGGCCGAAGCGATCGCCACCCCGGCGGTGAGCAGGCCGGTCACGATGACGCGGCTCCGCTTCTTGTCATTCCAACTCAGCAGCGAGAGCGGAAGCACTTCGCCCACACCTCCAGTTCCACCTGCACTGGCCCCCCCGGAGGGACCCCCACCACGGTCAGGCTACGGTTCTAACGTCGCAAGCTGGCCAATGATCCTGTAACAGAGCGCCGACATCGGAGATATTTCCGATGATCCCGTTACAGATCGCCGATACAGATCGCATATCGGTGGTTCGCCGGCGGGGGCGGCGTTGCAGATCGCATATCCGGGATTCGCCGGCTGCGGCGCAGCCGAGGTCCGGGGCGCCGGGCGGATGCGGTCGGTTAACCTCCCGCGGCTATCCTCTCCGCGATGAGCGAAGCACCTTCGGGAGCGGC
>CABDXX010000003.1_pt1 | contig 12178 bp, 8 predicted proteins | sample 3131841 | NCBI WGS metagenome assembly CABDXX01 (sample SAMEA5534336, study PRJEB31848) | metagenome | biome: tundra; feature: field; material: soil | place: USA | collected 2013-05 | depth 0.15 m | reverse complement strand
CGTGCCCCGCCGACGTTGACGGTGGCCATGCCCGGCCGCTCCGCGTCGAGGGTGACCACCTCACCCGGGATGCCCAGGCACACGGCTAGACCCTCGCGACCACGGCGATCGCCTCGCCGGCGTGCACCAGCACGGTGTCCCCGGGCCCGGCATCCACCAGGGCGACGCTGATCAGCTCTCGGGACGCCCCGGTGTCCACCAGGGCGATGCCCATCTCACCCAGCTCGATCACCCGGCTCGGCACCGCCTGGTCGGAACACGTGATGCAGACCTCGTCGTGGCAGGGCGGCGCTTCCGGCTCGGCACCGGCGTTCCCGTTCTGGTTCACACCGTCCATGACCACATGCTACGGTCCGCGACCCCCTCTTCGGCAGAGCCGAAGGACCCATGGTCGCGGGGACCGGCCCCGACTAAGCCTCCCCCAGGTGCAGGGCCTCGGCGGGGTGCTCGCCGCCCCCGGGGAGTGCGGACGCCTGACCGCCGGTGCCGAACGGCAGGTGCGCGCGCACCGAGAAGCCCTCGCGGCGAAGCCGGCGCTGCAGGTCCACACGGACGCCGAGAAGCATCTCGAACTCGAATTGGTCCGGCGCCCATCCCTCGCTCTGGGCCAGGGCGGCGATGCGGAGAAGGAGCGTCCCGTCATGGGTGGCGAAGATGGGCCGCAGCCCCGCCTCCCGCGCCGCGGGCGCCAGCATCCTGGTGGCCAGGGCGAGATAGGCGGCGCTGACGGCGCGTCCGCCCTGGTGGTCGTGCTCGGGACCCAGTGGGAAGGCTCCCTTGACGAGACGCACCGCGGTCGGCTGTCCCAGGAGCGGGCCGAGATCGTCGGCTGTCCGTCGCAGCCTCGCCTGCAGGGTGATGCCGGCCGGCAGGCCCAGCGCGAGCAGCTCGCGGTGGAGGCGGAGCGTCGGTTCGACCAGCGTCAGGTCCTCCATGTCCAGCATCACCAGGTTCAGACGACCCAGCGGCTGCTCGGCGACCGAGCGGGCGATCCGCTCGGCGCTGCGGCGGCATGCGTCGGGGTCGGTGAGGAGCCCGAGGGCGGTCGGATCGATCGAGAGATGCGCGGCGAGACCGGCCGAGCCCAGCAGGCGGCAGGCCTCGATGGTGGTGGCGACCGTGCGCTCGACGAGCTGCGGGTCGCTGACGTACTCACCCAGGAAGAAGAGCTCGGAGTCGATCCCCTGACTGTCGCGCAGCCGCCGCGCTGCCGCCACGGCAGCCTCGGCTCCGGCCGGCACCCTGCCGGCGAGCTCCTCGTCGAAGCTCACCTCCTGGATGCGTTCGTAGATCCGGTACACGTCCCGGTCGGAAAGCTCACGGTCGAGGCACGGCAGGAGCTCGTCCTCCACCGCCTGCAGGTGGCGTCGCAGGAGGCGGACCAGGGCCGTGATGTGCCGCCTGCAGCCCACGTTGTCGTGCACGCCGCCGCGGAAGCGGGCGTGGTCGTGGAGGACCCGAGCCACCTGCTGCTCCAACTCCTCGCAGTTGTCGTTGAGCCGGCGCACCAGCGGCGGGTCGATCCCGTGCAAGCGCTCGGCCTCGGGATAGAGCGCCGCCCGCTCGGCGCGCAGATGGGGCAGCACCACATCCTGGAGGTAGTCGGACACCCGGGCGAATGCCGCCAACTTGCCTGCCGGGTTGCCCCGCTCGTGGAGCACCTCCTCGAGCTGTGAGACCAGCGCGACTCCGCTGCGGAGCCGGTCGTGGAGGTGACGGAGGTGGTCTGTGGGGGGCATCTCGCGGACCCGGATGGGGAGGGAACCCCACCATCGCAGCGTTCGGCCCTGCACGCCAGGGTCGAAGCGCACCGACTCGGTGGGACCAGGTCAGGGAGTCGCCTCCCGCGACACGACCCGCCCGTGGTCGAGGGTGACGATCTCGTCCACCTGGCCGCCGATCCCGGGCTCGTGGCTCACTACCAGGACCGACCGAGAGACGGCCGAGCCGAGCAGCTCGCCGAGCACGTGGGCCGATGACCACGGGTCGAGGTGCGCCGTGGGTTCGTCGAGGAGCAGCAGCTCGGCACCGGACAGCAGCGCTCGCGCCATGCCGAGACGCTGGCGCTCACCGGCGCTGAGATCCCGCCCCCCGGCCCCGAGCACCGTCCTCAGGCCGTCGGGCAGGGAGCGATACCAGGCCACCAGGCCGACCGCATCGAGGACGGCGACACACTCGGCGTCGGTCGCCTCCGGACGGGCCAGCCGCAGGTTGTCGGCCAGGGTGGCGGCGAAGAGATGGGTCTCCTCGGCCAGCCAGGCCACATGGCGGGCCAGCCCGGTGCGGGTCATCCGGCGCACGTCCACGCCCCCGATGCTGGCGCTCCCGGAGGAGGCCTCCAAGAAGTGGAGGAGGACGTGGAGCGCGCTCGACTTGCCCGCCCCGCTGCGGCCGGTCAGCGCGACGCGCCGCCCCGGTGCCACGGTGAGCGAGACGTCGTGAAGGATGGGGGTGGCCGGGATGGGCGACGCCGGGATGCGAGAGTCCGTGGGGGAGGCGGCCCGCGTGGCGCCCGGAGCCATGACCTCGACGTGGTCGAGCACGGCGTCCGTCCTCCCGGAGGGTGGGCTCGCGTCGGCGATCGGCTCCCGGACCGGCGGTTCGAGGTGGGCGAGCTCGGCGAGCCGGGCCGCTGCCGCGTTCCCGGTGGCGCGTCCGGCGAGGGCGGCCGGGAGCAGGGCGCCCTGGTCAAGCGCCGCGACCGCGACGAGGACCAGGACCGTGAGCATGATCCCCGAGAGGCGGTCGGCCCGGTGGGCCGCCAGGCCCGCGAGGACCACGCCGACGAGCCCCGCACCGGCAGCCCATGTGGCCAGCGCGCGTGCGATCCCGGTGCCGAGCGCCTGCCGGAGCGCCGCGCTGCGGGCGCGGCGACGCGCACCCTCGAGCCGCGCGGCGATCAGGTCCTGACGGCCGAAGGCGAGGAGCTCGGGCGCCGAGCGCACCGTCTCCACCACCTGGTCGGCCATCTCGGCGCGGATCGCGGCGGCCCGGCCGGCGGCGGCCCGTCCGAGCTGAGCGCCGAGGACCGACGCGGCGACGACGACCGCCGAACCGGCGAGCAGGATGGCTCCGGCCGCCGGGTCGAGCAGCGCGGCGACCGCGGTGCCGAGGAGGACGCTCGCGCCCAGGTCGATCGTGATCGTGGTGCTTCGGGCGAGGGCCTCCGTCACGTCCTCGGTGTCGGCGACGAATCCGCTGAGCAGCGAGCCCGTCGCCCGGGAGGCGGCGGCGCGCGAGCCGGCCGCCGCCGCGCGCAGGCCGTCCGGGACCAATGGCTCGACGATGTCATACAGCCAGAGACGGAGCCGCGAGAGCGTCTCCAGGGAGATGCCGTGAACGGCGAGCCGCTCCATGTAGCGGGTGATCCCGCGCCCGAGCGCAAACGCCTGCACCGCACCGATGGCGACCGCCAGGTCGAATACCGGCGGTCGTTGGGAGGCCCGGGTGAGCAGCCAGCCCGAGGTGGCGAGGAGACCGATGGCGCACGCGGCCGAGAGCGCTCCGGCCCCGGCCGCCGCTCCCAGGTCGCGACGCGCCGGCGGTCCGACCGGCCGGCTGAGCCGCACGGCGCTCGACCTCCGATCCACCGCCCGTCTCATCCGCGCAGCTCGGGGAGGATGGTGGCCCCGGTGGCGCTGGTGCCCGCGCCGCGTGTTGTCACGAAGCGACCCCCCTCCAGCATGACCACGCGGTCGGCCAGCCTCAGCACCGCCGGCCGATGGGTGACGATCAGGGCGCTGCGCCCGGAGAGAGCACGGCCGAGCGCCTCGACGACGGTCGCCTCCGTGTCGTCGTCCAGGTGGGAGGTCGGCTCGTCCAGCAGGTGGAGGGAGGCGTCGCGCAGGACCGCCCGGGCCAAGGCGATCCGCTGGCGCTCACCGGCGGAGACCTGGCGACCACCCTCCCCGAGCTGGGTGTCGAGCCCGTGGGGGAGGTTCGCCAGCAGATCGCCCGCGCCCATCTCGTTGAGCACCTCCCGCAGGCGGTCGTCCCCGGCGGCGGGATCGGCCAGCCGGAGGTTGTCGGCCAGGGAGCCGGCGATGAGCGTCGGGCGCTCCGAGAGGTAGCTGAGCCGGCGCCGCCACGCGTCGCGATCCAGACCGCTCAGGTCCACGCCCCCGACCGTCACCGATCCGCTCGAGGGGGCAAGGAACCCGACCAGGAGGGAGAGGGTCGTCGACTTCCCAGCACCGTTGGGCCCGACCAGGACCACCTTCTCTCCCGGCTGGATGGTGAGTGACGCACCGTCCAGCACCGCCTCCGCCCGACCGGGCAGCTCCACTCGCACCCGGTGCAGCGCCACACGCACCCGCGCCGGATCGCCGGGCTTCCGAGCCCGCGCCGTCGCATCGGCTCGCTCTCCGCCCGTATCGCCTTCCTCTCTGCTCGCGCTGCCCACCTCTCGGCCCGTGCCGCCACCCTCGATCACATCCATCGCCCGGCGCGCCGCGGCGAGGCCCTCGGTGCTCTCGTGGAACTCCGCGCTCGCCCGCCGCAGGGGGAGGAAGACCTCGGGGGCCACGATCAGCACGGCGAGCGCCGGAGCGAGGGGGATCGACCCGGAGAGCAGCCGCAGCCCGAGCGGGACGGCCACCAGGGCGACCGACACCGAGGCGAGGGTGTCGAGCACCAGCGCCGAGAGGAAGGCGACCCGGAGCGTCGAGAGGCTGGCCAGGCGGAGCCCCTCCGCCGCCTCCGCGATCCGCTCCCGCTGACGCTTGCTGCGTCCAAACGCCTTGAGCACCGCCAGACCATCGAAGATGTCGGCGATCTGCCGGCCGAACGCCTCCACGTGGCTCCAGCGCCGCGCCGCCAGCCGGCCGCTCGACTGGCCGGCCAGGACGCCGAACACGGGGAAGAGGCAGAGGGCGGCCACGACGATGATCGCGGACACGCAGTCCAGGGCCCCGATCACGGCGACCAGGGCGATCGGCACTGCCGCGGCCAGCACGAGGTCCGGCAGGCAGCGGCCGACGTAGGCGTCGAGGGCGTCGATGCCACGCCCGGCAAGGGTCGCCACATCGCCGCCGCCCACGCCGCCGCCGACAGCGCCGGGACCGGATGCCCGGTGCAGCGCCGCGTCGAGCAACCGCCGGCGGAGCTCCGCCTTGGCGATCTCGGCGCCGCGCCCCGCGAGCAGCTCGCCGGCGAGGGCACAGAGGCCGCGGATGGCGATCGCCCCGGTGAGCCAGAGGATCGGTGGCAGGACGTCCTGGGTGGCGGATCCCATGGCGCCTGCCAGCAGGCCGGCGAGCGCCACGGCCTGCACGACCACGCTGGCCGCGGACACCAGTCCGATGACGACGGAGACGGCCACCGACCGGCGCACAGCCGGCTCCCGGACCAGACGGCGCTCCACCGGTCCGATTGCGCTCCCCGCCGCTCTCCGGGCGACGCCGGTGCCGGCGGGCAAGCTCTCAGCCTCCGCTGGCGCCGGTAGCCGAGGCCGCCACGGCCTCCGGCCGCTGGAGACGCCGCCGGAACACCCAGTAGGTCCAGCCCTGGTAGAGGAGGACAAAGGGGGTGAAGATCGCGGCCACCACGGTCATGACTTCCAGGGTGTAGGGATGTGAGGCGGCGGCCCCGACGGTGAGGGCGAGGGACGCACCGTTGCTCGCCGGGATCACCGCCGGATACATCGACGCGAAGACCGCCCCCAGGGCGAGCAGGATGGCACCGCCGGTTCCGGCGAACGCGAGCCCGTCCCTTCCCCGGATGACCAGGAGGGTGGCGATCGCGAGCACCACCACGGCGAGCACGCCCAGGGCCAGCGGGATGGCGCCGGGCAGCGCGCCGGCCAGGGACTGCCACGGCCGGCCGCTTGCCGCCACCCAGGCGATCGTGGCGGCGAGCAGGACGATGGCGGCACCGCCGGCCATGCGGGCCACGCGCTGAGCTCGCTGCATCAGCCCGCCGCTCGTCTTGAGCGAGAGGAAGACGGAGCCGTGGAATGCGAAGACGGCGAGGGCGGCCAGCCCGCCCACCAGTGCCAGGGGGTTGAGCAGCCCGATCAGACCGCCGGTGTAGCCGGCTTTGGAGAGCGGCAGCCCGTGGACGAAGTTGGTGAAGGCGACCCCCCAGATGAGGGCGGCGACCAGGCTGCCGGCGAAGTTGGCGACGTCCCAGACCCGCCGCCACCGGGGATCGTCGAACTTGCCCCGGAACTCGAAGGAGACGCCTCGCGCGATGAGGGCGATCAGCACTAGGAAGAGGGCGAGGTAGGCGCCCTGGAACAGCAGCCCGTACCAGAGCGGAAAGGCGGCGAAGGTCGCCCCTCCGGCGACCAGCAGCCAGACCTCGTTGCCGTCCCACACCGGTCCGACCGCATTCATGCAGAGCCGGCGGTCGGTGTCGTCCCGGCTCACCAGCGGGCTCACCATGCCGACCCCGAAGTCGAATCCTTCGAGGAAGAAATAGCCGGCCCACAGCAGCCCGATGAGGGAGAACCAGAGAGCGCTCAGCCCGGTGTACGTGGCCACGTCAGGCTCCTCAGTAGACCAGTCCGGGAGCGGGGAGGGGGTCCGCGTCCGCGGGGGGCTCACCGATCTCGTCGAAGGGGTGGCGGGCCGCCCGCAGCACCAGCACCACGGCGAGGACGGCGAGGATCGTGTACACGGCGACGAAGACCGCCGTGGTCAGGGCCACGTCCCCGGCTCCGACCGTCGACACGCCCTTGGCGGTCTGCATCAGGCCGTAGACGATCCACGGCTGCCGCCCCGCCTCGGTGAAGATCCACCCGGAGGCGTTGGCGATGATCGGCAGCACGATGCCGGCCACGGCGGCCCGGCGGAACCACCGGCTCGCCGCGAGCCGCTTGCGCCACCAGAGCCAGACGCCCCACGCCGAGACCCCGATCATCAGGATGCCGGCGCCCACCATGGCCCGGAATGACCAGTAGGTCATCCAGAGGATCGGTGCGTAGTTGCCGGCCCCGTACTTGGCGACCTCGGCCGCCTGCATCTGGTTGATCCCGACGACCTGGCCGTTCCAGCTCATGTCGGCGATCAGTGACAGCAGGTGGGGCACCCGGATCTGGAACACCGGCTGGCCGCTCAGGTTGCCGATGGTGAGCAGCGAGAAGCTGGCTCCGTTCTGGGTGTTGTAGAGGGCCTCGGCGGCCGCCATCTTCATCGGCTGCTGGACGTCCATCAGCCGGGCCTGGAGATCGCCGGACACGGCGGTCACCACGACCGTGACCAGCAACACCGCGCAGGCGAGTGCGGCGGCCCGCCGGTAGGCTTCGCGCTCCCCGTCGTCGGGGGCGCGGCGGGCGCGCCAGATGGCGATGCCGAGCGTGAGCGCCGCTCCTGTGGCGAGCGCGGCCGCCACGGTGTGGATGAACGACGCCCAGAGGGTCGAGGTGCCGAGCACGGCCCAGAAGTTGGTGAGCACTGCCTGGCCACCATCGACCGTGTAACCGACCGGGTGCTGCATCCAGGCGTTGGCGGCCAGGATGAAGAACGCCGAGAGGACGGTCCCGATGCTGACCAGCCAGATGGTCGCGAGATGGAGGAGCGGGGAGAGGCGTTCCCGCCCGAAGATCCAGAGGCCGATGAAGGTCGACTCGAGGAAGAAGGCGAGCAGGCCCTCGATGGCGAGGGGGGCGCCGAAGATGTTGCCGACGAAGATGGAGAACGCCGACCAGTTCAGGCCGAATTCGAACTCGAGCACGATCCCGGTGACGACCCCGACGGCCAGGCTGATGAGGAAGATCCGGCCGAAGAAGCGGCTCAGCCGGTCCCACGTCTCGTCCTTCCGGACCAGGGCGAGCGTCTGCATCACGGCCACCAGGAACGCCAGCCCGATCGTCATGGGAACGAAGAAGAAGTGGAAGACGGTGACGATCGCGAACTGCCAGCGTGCGAGGTCGAGGGCCATGCGCGGCCGATTCTCCCGGCGGGAGAGAAGCGGGGCCAGGGCCGGAGGTCCTCACTGCCTTGGGTAGGAGGTACTCGGCGCGGCGTCCGTGGCACGCGTTGGGTGGACCCGACACCAGCACCCGGAACCGCGGGGGCGCCAACGGTGTCCCCGCGGTCCCGACACTTCGACGGCTGGCCCGGCCGGCCCCGGGACAGTCCTTCTAGTGCTGGGCCGAGCCCGGGCGGCGCAGGTGGCGCGCCCCCACGACGGGGTCGTGCGGGACCGCCTCCAGCCGGATCTTGACGTCCACGGCGACCGCGCCCGCGGGGCTGACGATCACCGGGTTGAGGTCCATCTCGGCGATTTCCGGTAGTGCGGTCACCAGGGCGCTGATCCTCTGGATGATCCCGGCGAGCGCCTCGGTGTCGCAGGGTGAGGTCCCCCGGTACCCGAAGAGGAGCGCGGAACCGCGGGGTTCGCGGATCAGCTCAGTGACGTCGCGGTCGGTGAGCGGCACCGCTCGGAAGGCCTGGTCATGGGTCAGACCGACGGCCGTCCCACCGGAGCCGAAGACGAGGAGCGGCCCGAAGTGGCTGTCGCGGACGACGCCGACGATGGTCTCCACGCCCGCGCCCAGCATCGGTTGGACGATCGCGCCACCCATCTCGTCGCCGAGGCGGGCCTGCATCGTGTCGAAGGCCGTCCGCAGCGCCTTGGCTGAGGCGATGTCGGTGAGGACACCACCACGCTCGGTCTTGTGGACCATGTCCGGCGCGGCCGCCTTGAGCACCACCGGGTAGCCCATCGCCTCGGCGACCGCGATGGCCTCGTCCGCGGTGTCGGCCCGGGTGGTCATCGCCACCGGGACGGCCACCGCCCGCATCAGGGCGGCCGCGTCGAGCGGCCCGAGCTGGCAGCCCTCGGGATTCGCGGCGAGCGCCTTCTGCACGATATCCCGGGCAGCGCCCAGGTCGATGTCCGCGGGCACCACGACGGTTCCGGGGTCGCGCCTCCGCCAGGCGGCGTAGTCGGCGACCGCGCCGAGGGCGTAGGCGGCGGCCTCGGGGAAGGTGAAGACGGGCATGTCGCGGCTGGCGCGGAGCCGCTCCTGGGCGTCGCCGAAGACCGCGGCCAGGACCGGCTTGGTGGCCTCGCGGGCGACCATCCGGATCGCCTCGGCAATCCCGACGGCGTCGGTGTGGAGCGGGGTGAAGATGGTGATCACCGAGTCGACCGACGGGTCGGCGAGCACGGCCTGGAGTGCGGCCCGGTACTCCTCCGGGCCACCCATCGCCGTCATGTCGATGGGGTTGCCCAGAGCGGCGGCGGAGTTGAGCACCTCGCGCAGGCGCTCCATCGTCTCCGCGCTCAGCTCGGGCAACACCAGCCCGGCGGCCTCGCATGCATCCGCGGTCAGGATGCCGGCGCCACCTGCATTGCCCACCACAGCCACCCGGTTGCCGGCCGGCAGTGGCGCCGTGGCCACCACCCGGGCGACGTCGAAGAGCTGCTCCAGCGAGGCCACCCGGATCACGCCCGACTGGCGGAAGAGGGCGTCGACCGATACGTCGGGCGAGGCCAGGGCGGCCGTATGCGAGGCGGCGGCGCGTGCCCCCGCCGTGCTCTTGCCTCCCTTCACCGCGATGATCGGCTTGCGTCGCGACACCCGGCGGGCGATCTCCGCGAATTTGCGCGGGTTGCCGAAGGATTCGAGGTAGAGGAGGATCACGTCGGTGCGCTCGTCCTGCTCCCAGTACTGGAGCAGGTCATTGCCCGAGATGTCGATCTTGTTGCCGGCGGAGACGAAGCCCGAGAGGCCGATGCCGAGCCGTCCCGCCTCGTCGATGACCGCCACCCCGAGTGCTCCCGACTGGGTGAAGAACGCCATGTTCCCGGTGGGTGGCTGGATGGGGGCAAAGGTCGTGTTGAGCCGTATCGCGGGGTCGGTATTGATCACGCCCATGCAGTTGGGCCCGACCACGCGCATGCCGTAGCTGCGGGCGACGTCCAGCAGCTCCCGCTCCTTCGCCGCGCCGTCGGCCCCGGTCTCGCCGAAGCCGGAGCTGATGATCACCAGCGAGCCCACGCCGGCGGCGCCGCATTCGTGGACGGCGGCGAGGACCGCGCTGATCGGGACGGCGATGACCGCCAGGTCCACCTTGCCGGGGATGTCGCCGACGGAGGGCCACGCGGGGACGCCCGACACGTTGTCCGCTGATCGGTTGACCGGGTAGACGCGACCGTTGAACGGTCCGCGGATGAGGTTGCGGAGGATCTCGTGGCCGATCCCGCCCGGGGCACGCCCCGCGCCGATCACGGCGACACTCTTTGGCTCGAGCAGACCGCGCATGGCGGCGACCGACGCGAGCCGCTCACGCTCACCACTCGCCGCCCTCACGCCGCGGACGTCGGTGATGTCGAGGCTGACACCGACGACGCCCGCCTCTGGCGTTCCCACCCGCTCGATGAAGCCCGCGTGGCGGAACACCTCGAGCATGGGCAGGTTCTCGGCCATCGTCTCGGCGCGGAAGCGCGTGATCCTCACCGCACGGCCCACCTCAGCCAGGTATTCGAGGAGCAGCGAGGCGACGCCTCGACCCTGGAACTCGTCACTGACCACGAAGGCGACCTCGGCCTCGCCAGGTGCGGAGACGCTGAAGTCGCCCACTCCGACCACCGATCCGGCGTGGAATGCGCCGAGGTGGGTGTGGGTGGCGGCGTCGCTCGTCGTGAGACGGGTCAGCTCGTCGTCGGTCAGCGCGTGACTGGCGGAGAAGTAGCGGAGCCGCAGGCTCTCGGCCGAGAGGGAGGTGAAGAAGCTCCGGAGCAGCTCGACATCGTCCGGGTTGAGGGGGCGGATGGTGATCGCCGCCCCGTCGATGAGGGCGGCGTCGGCGCTCCAGGTGAGCGAGATCGGAGGTGGGGTTGCGGTATCGGTTGTCACCGTCCCAGCCTACGGAAATCGGCCGCCGGATGTCGTGGGCCGATGGTCACCGAGACGATGGGCCTCGGTCTCGGGATGGCCGGCACACGTCCGGGTGTGAGTCCACCGCGAGGCGGAATCCGATCCCGCCTCGCTCCCTGCGGCCACCGGAAGCGCCGGGGAGAGCCCACACCATCGGCGCCTGGAGTCGCAGGGAGCTCGGACGGGTCGTAACGGTCAGGTCTTCGGAACCAGGCGTTCCCAGGACCCACGATCGGAGCATCACTGTGCCATCACCCTCTGGACCAGGGGAAAAGGTCACTACTCTGATGGGGCCAAGTGGCCGTGGCGGGTTGAGGCCTGCTGGGTGGCCGTGACCAGGGTCCCGACCGGTGGGGGTCGTGTGGCCCTTACAGCGCCAGGTGCCGGAGGGGGACCATCGGCTCGCCCAGCCGCCGCGCCGTGAGCTTCAGGAGATGTTCCGCGTCGCCACCCGCCGTCCCGTCATGAGAGGGCAGCACTGATGTCGCTGCAGCAGTGGGGTCTGGCCTGCCTCTGGTTGGCGGGGACCCTGGCCGTGGTGGTGGTCGTCCTCTGCATCGTCGCGCTCGCCGACCCTGCCCGGCGCCGACGCGGCCCCGGCGACCCCGGCGGCTGATCACCCGGGCTGCGGCCTCCGGTCAGAGCTGCCCAATTCGCGCGGCCCCACCCCCACGGGCCTCGCGGACCGGAGTTCTCGTGACCGAGGACCCTCAGATGGGGTCCTTTTGGGCGAGGTTGAGCAGCCATGAGCGTAGAATTCGGTGCCATGGAATCCAGAGACACCATTCGCGTCTTGCTCTGTGACGACCATGAGCTGGTCCGGCTGGGCCTCCGGCGCCTCCTCGAGACTGAGGTCGACCTCGATGTGATCGGAGAGGCCGGGGATGCGGACGCCGCTCTTGAAGCTGTCGCCCGACTGCACCCCCAGGTGGTCGTGATGGACGTCCGCATGCCGGGCCGATCGGGGATCGAGGCGTGCCGGGAGATCCGCTCCGCCTACCCCGAGACCCACGTCCTGATGCTGACCTCGTTCGCCGACGACGAGGCGCTCTTCACCTCGATCATGGCCGGGGCGTCCGGCTACATCCTCAAGCAGATCCATGGCGTCGACCTGATCGGCGCGATCCGCCAGGTCGCCGGGGGGCACTCGCTGCTCGACCCGCAGGTCACCGAGCGCGTGCTCGCCCGGTTGCGCGGCGAGGTGGTCACCCCCGGGGACATCATCAATGACCTCACCCCCCAGGAGCGCAAGATCCTGGCCCTGGTCGCCGAGGGGCTCACCAACCGGCAGATCGCCGAGCGGGTGCACCTCGCCGACAAGACCGTCAAGAACTACGTCTCCAACATCCT
>CABDXX010000001.1_pt1 | contig 12195 bp, 8 predicted proteins | sample 3131841 | NCBI WGS metagenome assembly CABDXX01 (sample SAMEA5534336, study PRJEB31848) | metagenome | biome: tundra; feature: field; material: soil | place: USA | collected 2013-05 | depth 0.15 m | reverse complement strand
ACGCTGGCCGAGGGCGGGGTGATCGCTGGAGCGACCGCCGCAGCGGTGGTCGCTCTGCTGCTCGCCGCCCAGCGCTACGAGCGATGGCGCCGGCACCCCGGCAGCGCCGGGGGCTCGCGGGTTGCTGTGTTGGCCCGGCGGCCGAGCCTGCGCCGGCTTCGCGCCGCCCTGGCCAGCGCCACAGCGCGTGGCGACCCCGACGCGCAGACAGACCAGCCTCAGGCGGCGGTCTTCCAGGTCTCGCTGGAGGGGCTCCAGCGCGTGCCCGGTCGGATCCTGATCGGTCGTTGTGGGGTGGGTGGCCCCGAGGTGGCTGTGGACATCGATGATCTGCACCGCCTGGCGCTGATGGGGCCAGGGGCCGAGGAGGCGGCCCGGGCGATTCTCGTGTCCTTCCTCGCCCACCATGCATGGTGGGACGCCGAGGCGATCATTGCCTCCGCGGCGGTGGGCTCCGCCCTCATGAGGACCCCCGATGGCACGCCCGGTCTGGAGGAGCTGTCGGTCGACGTCTTCCTCACCCGCTTGGAGGCGACGATTCGCCGTCAACGGGAGGCCCTGGAGGGGGACCATCAGCACGATTGGCATGAGCGCGTCGGGGGGCCATCTCCGCTCGAGGCACTCCTCGCGATGGTCCGCTCCACGGATCTCACCCCGGAGCAGCTTCAGCGCTGTGGCGCCCTGGCTGATCAGGCCCAAGGGTGTGCTGTTGCCGTGGTCCTGGTAGGTCCTCCGGTCGACGCGCCGTGGTCTCGCCCTCTCACCGTCGCCGGCGACGGCAGCGTGGGCGAGCCGTCTCCCGACCTGGTCGACGGCGCCTCCCTTCTCTACAGGCTCACGGAGGGCGAGGCGGTCGATCTGGTGACCGTGGTCGCCGCCGGCCGGGGGCCGGATGTCATCCCAGACCTCAGCGCCGAGGAGGAGGCCGAACTCACCGTCGTCGACGAGGTCGCCGACCAATCGCGCCCAGAGCCGGGATCGGCCGCCCTCTCTGCGGCAACTCCGGCCGCGGTCCTGACGCTTCCGCCGGCGTTTGATCCGCGGCGCGTGGAGGTCCGCATCTACGGGCGGGTTCGGATCCTGCTCGACGGCCGGACGCTAGGCAAGGGCCTTCCCGATGCCGGGCGCCAGGTCCTCGCTCTGCTCGTGATCCGAGGGGAGCTCACCGAGGAGGAGGGGGTTTCTCTTCTCGGCGCGGGCAGCCCCGACCAGGTCTGGAGAGGCCGCTGGGTCTGGGGCACGCGCGGCACCCGGGCAGCTCTCCGGAAACTGCTCGGCGACGAGAGCATCGACCCCCTTCCTTCCGCCAAAGGCGTGGTTCGCCTCAACGCCGATATCGTCGGCTCCGACTACGGCCGGCTGATCGCGGGCCGCGACACAGCCAAGCGGATGACCGCTCCAGAAGACCGTCGCGTCCTCCTCGCCAGGGCGACCGAGGACCTCCGCGGTGAGCCCTTCGCCGGCGCCGCCTACAACTGGCTGGTCGAGGAGCAGGAGGGGGTGCGGGCGCTGGCCATCGACACGCTGCGGGATCTGGCTCACCTTCACGCTGACCTCGGCGACCTCGACGCCGCGGTTCTGACCATGGACCAGGCGCTGAGCATCGACCCCGACCCGATCGAGGACCTCTTTCGCCAGCAGATCATCTGGCAGCACCGCCTCGGCCGCGGCGATGCTGCCCGGGACCTGTACCACCGCTTGACCCGGGAGCTGTCGGAGAGATGCGATGTCCAGCCGAGCGAGGAGACGCTCTCGCTCATGGAGTCAATCGGCGCCCCGCCCCATGTGGTCGCTGGCGGGTGACGCTCTACCTGGTGTCGGCGCCTGGCGCGTGTCCGCCATCGGTGTGCTGGTCATCCGGCCTAGGCGCGCTCTCAGCGATCCGGAGAGCGGCCGCATAGAGCAGTAGATCGAGCTCGTGTTGACGGCGCCGATCAGCCTCCCAAAGGTCCGCCAGCTGCATCCGAACCTCAGATCAGAGGCGACCGTGGCGAAAGAGCCCGTCGCCACACCCCAGAATGCTTAGGTTCAGGGGTGCGCGAGTGGTCGGTCCAGCCCTCTGGGCGTCGGAATGGCGCCAAACGCTTGCTACACCCCGGTCACATCACAAGCGCCGCGCTACTGTACTATCCTGGTTTGGCGAGCCGCCGCGAGTCGCGCTCTGGACACGGGGACGTCTCCGGATCGTCGGAATGGGGTATACACAAGACATGAACGGCTACGAGGTCACTCCGGACGGGCTGGTCCGGCGCTCCGGCCAGGTCGTCCAAGACCGAATTGCGCCACTTGAGGGTTTTCCGGTCCGACCGAGCATCATCCCTGAGCTAGCCCGTCAGGACGACGAGGCTGCGCAGCGCTTCAACAAGGTGGCGCAGATGCCCGCCACGACACAGCTTACGGTTCAGGGTTTCTAGCCGACCGGGCCCATCTGAGAGAGCGAGACATTCGCGCTCTCAAATAGCTTCACTCGGACCAACGCGACCGGCATCGGCTGGGCCATCCATAGTTCGTTCATCAGGTGTAGCCGCCAGAGCGACCGCCAGAGCGGACTGCTCGGTGTCAGAATCCTGACGTTGAGCCCGATTTCATCGCGGGCCATCTTTGCGTCGATCATCCGCCCATGCGACTGATGGATGTTTGCCGCGGTGAGCTTCCGCATGATCTCCGCCGCCCTTGCCCGATCGTTGGGGTACATAGCTCTGACCAGCCACCGCTCACCCATTTGCTTCGAGTGCTCGATCTGGCGGCGTGCCTCATTGACAAAGGCCACGTTGATCGTTTGGAGCAGGGCCCCGTATCCCCCGGCCGGAAGGCTTTTCGCCTGGGCGTCGTTGGCCTGCCCAATGAGCTCATCACATGAGTCGATGAACGCCTGGGCAGGGATATAGCGCGGGATTCCACCAACTACGATGGGCATTTGTGGGTCGACCGGTCCCAACTCACTCGCGACGCCCATGACGATCACGCGAGCGCCAAGGGCAACCAGCGTGCCGGCGCTTTTCGCGGATCTGGGTACGACCACGCGGAGCGAGCTCCCGCGTTGATGGAGCAGATTGAGGATCTGCTCCGCCGCATTCGCATCGCCGCCCGGCGAGTGGATCAAGAGATCGACCGGAACGCGTCGGGCCCCGAGGTCGTCGGTCAGATCAACCATTGCGTTGATGTCTGTGCCCGCCATCTGACCGAATTGATGCTGGAAGCTGGCGTGATAGACGAGGAGACGCCGGCCCGTGATCTTCTCAATGTCGCGGATCAGCTCCTGACGCTGCTCGGTGCCTTCGACAAACTGTTGGGTGCGGCGCAGGACGTCGCTGTAGATTGGATCAGACATGCAGTCGAGTCTAGTCCCGCCCCCGCCCCTTTCGGGGGGATCGGTCGGGTTGTGCCCCCAATCTGACTGAGCGGGTCGGGTCCGGTCGACGCCTCACTCGGTCCCGGTCCCGGCACCTTGCTCCGGCCGATCAGGGGCGCCCAGCGCCACCAAGCCGAACGCGCCGAACCTGCGCCCAGCTCGGTCCCTTACCCGCCGATTCAGGTCTGACGACTAGCGTGAAGCTCATGCTGCAGTGCGTCCCTCAGTGCCTGCAGCGCGATCTGGTCCGTGGTCCGGGGCTCACCTCGCGGCGAAGGGGCCGCGGTCGGTCGGAAGGCTGGCAGAGCGGGTCGTGGCGGCAGTACGCGAGCCGGGAGCACGCCGGCCAGGGTCGTGGCGGCGGAGATCACGGCGTCGAGGAACTGGTCCACGACCTCCATCCTCGGACGCGAAAGAGCCGATGACGCGGACGGTCGGTGCATCGGCCTGGAGGCTCCGTAGCCTCCATAGGACCAGCCTGCCACCGCGCCGCGGTCTTGCCCCGCCCGGCGTCACCGACACCCATGCTCCGGGGCGGGCCATGGGATCTCGCGGTACCACCGTAGGACGCGACCGAGGCGTAGTGGGCGATAGGAGGGAGTGCTCGTGCGGGCGGGCGCGCCACCCTTTCTGTAACAGGCTGGTAACGGTGTCGGATCGCCCACTACGCAGCGGTAGTGGCGAACGGAGCAGGTAGAACGGGCCTGTAGGGGCAGACGCCGCGAACTGTCGCGTCTGTAGGGGCAATCGCATCGGAACGGCTCCGGTGCGTCCGCGGCGCCTGCAGCGTAGTGGGCGATCAGTGCCGCGGCTCTTAACGATTCCTACGGGATCCCTACGGCCCCCCTGATCCCATGGGGGCGCATCCATCCGCGGCTCACGAGGGCGCTCACCATGCTCATCCTCCCCGACCTGGTCCCGCTGATCCATCCATTCCTGGCCGCGGCCGGCCCCAGCTCGGACCCCAGCTGGATCAACCCGGCGCCCGACCCCTCCAGCCTCCCCGGCAGCGCCCAGATCCTCACGGTGGTCTCCGGAGTGCGCTGGGCGGCCTTGGTCGCCTGCCTGGTCGGCCTCGTGGTGGGCGCCGCCATCTGGGCCTTCAGCTCTCACAGCGGCAACCCGTACCAGATGTCCAAGGCCAAGATCACTGTCCTCGGCGCTCTGGTCGGGGTCTTCGTGATCGGGGCGGCGCCGGCGCTCATCCAGTGGCTCTACAACCTCGGCACCCAGGTGAGCGGGTGAGCGAGCCCGCGCCGGCCGCACCTGTGACGGCACCCGCGAAGCGGCGGCGCCTGCTCGTCCCGCGAGCGGCCGGCGCACTCCTCCTGGTGCTGGCCGCCCTGACGGCCGCCCTGGCCGCGCCGGCGGCGGTCAGGCCGGACCCCGCATCACCGACACCCGCATCGACCGCGGCCCCCACCGCCACGCCGCTACCCACCGCGTCGCCCACCACTGCCCCCACCGCTACGCCGCTGCCAGCTGCATCTCCCCGCTATTCGGGTGGGGGCGGGATCATCACCAGCCTCATCTTCGGCCCGGCGATCGACGCGGTGGCCAATTGGATCACCCAGGGCGCCGCCACCGCGACCACCTACGTCATCGGCCTGTTCGCGGTCGACCCGGCCAATCCCGACCTCACCGCTCCGTGGTTCATGGGCGCCTATTACGGCAGCGGCAGCGCATCCGGGCGGACGGGGCCACCTGGCTCGGTCGTCATCGCCGCCTGGCTGATGGTGCTGGTCGTCATCGCCTCGGTCATGTCAGGGGTCATCCGCGGCGACATCCCGGGCATGATCCGCCTGCTCTTCGTCCGGCTTCCGGTCGCGATCTTCGTCACCTTCATCGCGATCTGGCTGGTGTCAGAGCTCCTCGCCCTCACCAACCTCGCCACCAATTGGGAGGTCGTCGGCGGCATGCACGGGCTCGCGACGTGGTCGCTGCAGCTCTCGACCGCAAACCTCGGCACCGACTTCCTGACCGTGCTCGCCTCCCTGGTCCTCATCGCCGCCACGCTCGTCTGCTACCTCGAGCTCCTGGCCCGCGACGCCGCCGTCTACATCGTCGCCGCCTTCGTTCCCCTCATCGCCCTGGCCTCGCTGTGGCCCGGCGCCCACCACGCCCTGAAGCGCGGCGCCGAGACCCTCTTCGTGCTCTGCATCAGCAAGTTCGTCATGGCCTTCGTCCTGGTCCTGGGCGCGCAGGCGCTGGCCGCAGGGATGAACACAGCGAACTTCGGCGCGCTGGTCGCTGCGGCGCTCATCTTCCTGCTCGCCGCCATCGCGCCCTTCGCGGTCTTCCGCCTCCTCCCCATCCTCGAAGCGACCGCGGTCGCGGGAATGGTGGGCGGAGCGTCGGGCTTCGGCAAGCGCGCGGGAGCCGCCGCCGTCCGGACCGGCCAGCGGGTCGGCGCCGCGGTCGCTTCGGGCGGAACCTCAGAGGCGGTGGGCGGCGGCGCCGCACTCAGCAAGGGCTCCGGCGGTGTCCCGACTCCGGGATCCGGCTCCGGCCCGGGCGACTTGTCGGGGCCGGACCAGCTGAAGCTCGCCGGCACCGGCGGGCACCCCGAGGGTGGTCTCGCGGCGGGCGGCGCGCCCCCGCCATCTGGCGCATCGCCGGGAGGTGGCAGCCAGCCGCCCGGCAACACCCCGGAAGCGGGATCAACCCCCGCGCCACAGGACGCCTTCCCCGCTCAGTCCGGCGGTAGCCCGCAGGCAGCCGATGCCGGGCCCGCCATCGCCGGCACCCGTCCCCGCCACACCACCCAGCAGCAGGAAGGGAGCCCCGCATGAGCACGGACATCAGCTATCACTTCGGCCCGCGCGACCGGCGCGGCCTCCTGCTCGGCGTGCGCCTCGGTCAGATCGCGATCCTCGCCACCGGGGCGTTTGTCGGCATGGTCGTGCTCCTCGGCGCCCGCGGCAGCGCCGGCGGCCTCCTGGCGCTGCTTCTCGTGGTCGGTCTCTCCGCCACCTGTGCGTTCGTGCCCATCTCCGGACGCGCGCTCGACGAGTGGCTCCCCGCCGTCCTGCACTTCCTCCTCCACGGGAGGCGCACCTGGCGCTCCCCGCAGCCACGCCGCGGCCAGGTCCTGCGCACCTCCCGAGGCGGCGAGGCCCGGGTGATCGCCGAGCAGCCCGCCTTTCCGCCTGTCCTGCGCGACTGCACCATCCTTGCCGTCCCCGTCCCCCGCGGCGAGCTGGGCGTGGTCAAGGACACACGACGGGGCACCTGGACCGCCGTGCTCCGGGTCCGCGGCACCTCGTTCGCACTGGCGGACTCCGGCGAGAAGGGCCGGCGCATGGGAGCCTGGGGGGCCGTCCAGGCGAGCCTGGCCCGCCGCGGCACCCCGATCTCCGCCCTCCAGGTCGTCGTTCGCACTCTGGCCGAGGATCCCGACGCGCTGGCTCGCCACCTCGCCGAGCAACGCACTCTCGATCTCCGCAGCCCGATCGTGCGCAGCTACCTCACCCTCCTCGATGACGCGGCTCCCGTCGCCGAGGCGCAGGAGGTCCAGGTCCTGGTCGCGCTCCAGGTCAGCCTGCGCAGCGCGGGCCAGCAGATCCGCCAGGCGGGAGGAGGGGACACGGGCGCCGGCGAGGTCCTGAGCCGCCAGCTCCACGCCCTCCAGAGCCAGATGCAGGGCGCCGACATCGATGTCGAGGGGGCGCTGCCACCCCGCCTGCTCGCCCAGACGCTGCGCGAGGCGTGGGACCCCGGCGCGACCGACCAGCTTCGTCTCACCGCCCGCCACCACCCCGCGCACGAGGGCGTTCCGGTGTCGGCGAGCGGACCCCTCTTCGCCCGGCCGTCGTGGAGCGGATACGAGACCGACTCCGCCCTTCACACGTCGTACTGGATCAGCGAGTGGCCACGGGTTCCCGTCGGGCCCGGCTTCCTGATGCCGCTCCTGCTCCAGACCCGCGCCCGGATGAGCGTCTCGGTTTGCATGGTCCCCATCGACCCGATCCAGGCCCGGCGCGACCTCGAGGCCCAGCGCACCGAGCACCTGGCCGACGAGCAGCTCCGCCAGCGGCACGGGTTCCGCACCTCGATCGACAAGGAGCGCCAGGCCGAGGGGGTGGAACGTCGCGAGTCCGAGCTCGCCGACGGCCATGCCGAGTATCGGTTCTCCGGCCATCTCACGGTGAGCGTCACCTCCATCGCCGATATGGAGAGGGCCTGCGGCAGCGCGGAGGAGCACGCTGCCCTCTCCTGCCTGGACCTCCGCCGCATGGACGGCGAGCACGACCGGGGCTTTGCCGCCACGCTGCCGCTCGCCCGGGGGATCTGGTGATGCCCTCCCTCTCCGCGCTGCGCAGCCCCGGTGCCGTCCTCCACCGGGCCACCACCGCCCACCTCCAGTCCGTGTATCCCGGCATCTGCGAGGGGCGCGGCTTCTCGCGGGGCGTCTACATCGGGCGTGACCTCCACGGCGGCTCCTTCACGTACGACCCCTGGGAGCTGTACAACGCCGGGCTGCTCACCAACCCCAACATGCTGGTCCTGGGTCAGCTCGGCCTCGGCAAGAGCGCGCTCGTCAAGACCTACGTGTACCGCCAACTGGTCTTCGGGCGGCAGGCGCTGATGCTCGACCCCAAGGGAGAGAACGGCGCCCTCTGCGCCGCCTGCGGGGTCTCTCCGGTGGTGCTCCGCCCCAACGGCGAGGGCGGCGGGCTGCGGCTCAATCCGCTCGACCTCGGCCTGGCCGGCGACCTGCACACCCGTCTCATGGAGAGGATTCGGATCCTCAGCGCCGTGTGCGGCGCGTCGTTGGGCCGCCCGCTCACCCCCGAGGAGCGGCTCGCTCTGGAGCTCGCCGCCGACGACGCCACTCCGCGCTCGCGATGGGACATCGCACCGACGCTCCGCGACGTCGTCGACGCGCTGCTCCACCCCTCCTCCGGCGCCGCGGACACCGCCTCTACGACCCAGGAGGCGCTCGCTGCCGCCTCGCGCAGCGTCGCCCTGGACCTGCGTCGCCTGGTCGACGGCGACCTCTGCGGTATGTTCGACGGCGAGACCTCGGCGGCGATCGACCTCTCCGCACCGCTGGTCAGCTTCGATCTCTCCGCCGTGTACGGGTCGACCGCGCTTCCCATCCTCATGGCCTGCGTCGGCGCCTGGTTCCAGGGCGTACTCGCCGGTGACCCATCCACCAAGCGGATCGTCGTCCTCGACGAGGCCTGGGCGCTCCTCTCCAACCTGGAGACCGCGCAGTGGCTCCGGGCGTCGTACAAGCTCGCCCGAAGCCAGGGGGCGCAGTATCTCGCCGTCCTCCATCGCCTCACCGACCTGGAGGCCGCGGGCGCCGCGGATTCCGCGCAGGTTCGCCTCGTCCGCGGCCTGGTGAGTGACACCGAGACGCTCGTCATCTACGGCCAGCACTCCGGAGAGCTCCCGGCGACGCGCGAGCTGCTCCAGCTCAACGACGAGGAGGCTCGGGCCATCTCAGGGCTGGGCAGGGGGGTGGCGCTGTGGCGCGTGGGCAGTCGCTCCTACCTGGTGCGCCACTGGATATCGCCGCAGGAGCAGGCCATCTGCGACACCGACCAGCGCATGCGGAACGACCCCCGGAAGTTCGCGGTCTCTGAAGGGATGGAGGCAGGGCGGCGATGAAGTTCCAGTGTTGCGGCGCCGCGGCGGGCTGCGTCCTCATCCCCCTCGTCGGCAGCGTTGCCCTGCTCGCCGGCTTCACCACCCTCACCTCCTCCGCACTCAGCGAGGACAGCGCCCAGGTCGGCGTCGCCTTCCCACCCGAGAGCCAACTCTCCGCGTTCGCGACCGCCGCGCAGGGCACCGGCGTCCCGCAGGCACTGCTCATGGCCCTCGCGGCGCAGACGAGCGGCATGACCTTCAACGCCCTGATGGTGAGTCAGAGCGTGGGCCCGGACGGATCGCCCAGCGCATACGGGGAGTTCCAGATGGCGCCTGCCACCTTCACCACCGCCGGTGAGGCGGTGGGGCTCTCACCGACGGCGTTCATCGCGACCAGCGACACCGGGTCCGGGGCCGACTGGGGCGAGCCCCAGGGGGAGCTAGACGTGGCGGATGAGGCCCCTGCCGCGGCACAGATCCTGGAGGACCAGGGCGCGACCAGCGCGGCCGGCCAGGCCGAGCTTGAGGCGGCGGTCGCCGCCTACCTCGGGGCGGCGCCGACCACGACGGTGAGCGCCTCTCCCACGCCGACCCCCGGCCAGGGGACGGCGACGCCCATCAGCCCCTCTCTCCCACCGACCCCGGGCCAGGCGACCGCGACGCCCACCAGCGCCTCTCCCACACCCACCCCCGAGCAGGCGGCCGAGACCGTGGTCACCCAGTACATGCCCATCTACCAGGCCTGGATCACCGCCGGCGAGCCGGCCATGGGCGGCTCTGCCCCCGACTGTCCGAGCGGCCGATGCGAGGTGGCGGCGACGACCGGGGTCTTCCCCTGGGTCCCGGCCGCGGGCTTCCCCGACTACTACCCCACCGGCGAGTGCACGTACTGGGCCGCCCTCAACTTCGACCCCTTCCCCGCCGGCGTGGGCGGCGGCTCTCCGCAGAACCTGACCGACGGCGGCGACTGGTACACGAAGGCTGAGGGCCTGAGCCTCGCGACCCTGCCGCCGTCCGTCCTCCCCCCGTACGGCTCCGCCGTCTCCTATCTGGACTTCCCCCGGGCCACCGCTGCCGGGCACGTGGCCGTCGTCATCAGCGACGACGCGAACGGCGAGGGGTACTGGGTCTCGGAGATGAACGTCCTCGGCCTGGGCGTCGTCGACGTCGCCCATGAGCCGTTCCCCGACCCCTACCTCCAGGGAAGCGTGCTGGCCCCGCAGGCCAGCGCGTGGTCGGCGCAGTGAACATGCATGGGGGCCACCCGCGAGACGAGCGGGCCAGTCCCGGCGCGGCGCCGCCCGAGTGGCTGCTGCACCTCATCCTCGTTCGGCTGCTGGGCGGCGCGGGCTTGGCTTCACTGTACCTCTCGCGCCGCCGGCGGACTACACGCCAGGGCGCGGTCCTCGGGAGTGTTCGGCGCAAGGGGCACGGGTTCCCTTCGCCCCACGCGACCGCCGCGGGCTTCGGCGAGCGGGCCAGTCTCGGGCGCTCCGGCCACTTCCCCTTTTTCGCCTCCCGGGAACACGCCCCGGTGGTGCTCGCGGGCATGCGCCAGGGCAAGACCACGGGCCTGCTGGCCCGGACTGCCCTCCAGCACCGCCGCCCCCTCGTGTACACGACCACCAGAGCCGACGATCTGCGCCTCATCTTCCAGCCCCCTCCACCTGGGGGGTCCACGTCGTGATCCGGCCGGCACGCTCTTGGCAGCAAACGGCGACCGCCGAGCCGCTCTGGGCGCGGCTGGTCCTCCCGCTCCTCGGCATCGCGGCCGCCGTGATCCTGCTGGTGGACGCCGCGGCGCTGGGCAGCGCTCTTCTTTATCAGCATTCCATCCCAGCACTCCGCGGTGGCTGGGTCTCCGGTGCGATCCGTCTGGTCACGACCGGCGGCGATCCGGCCGACGCCTGGGCGAACCCGAAGGCGGCGCCGCCCCGCTGGCTCTTCCTGCTCCTCCTCACCCTGCTGGTCGGTGGGGCGACCGTCGTCGCCATCTGGCTCTTCGGGTGGTGGCAGCGCCGCCGTGAGGTGGCCGGCGGTGTCCGGCGCAAGCGGGACGGCTTCCTCTCGCCCCACCAGGCCGTAACCCGCTTTGGTGAGCGGGCGACCCGCCGTGAGGCGGCCCGTCTCCATCCATCCCTCTCTGCAGCTGAGCTGCGCACGCGGCCCACCGGCGAGCTGGCCATCAGCCTCGGACGCTGCGGTCACTTCCCGGTCTTCGCCGCCCCGGAACACGCCGTGGCGGTGCTCGCCGGAATGCGCCAGGGCAAGACCACCGGCCTGCTGGCCCGGGCAGCACTCCAGCACCGCGGCCCGCTCGTCTACACGACCACCAAACCCGACGACCTGCGCCTCTTCTACCAGCCGCCTCCGGGCAGCCACGTCCGCACCTTCCTCTTCAACCCTGACGACCTGGGCGGACTGGGGACCGTCGCCTTCGACCCGGTGATCGGCTGTGAGGACCCCGAGACGGCACGGCTGCGCGCCCAGGCCATCCTCGCCCGCCAGCGTGCCCGTGGCACCGAGCGGGGTCTCGACTGGGCGCTGCTCGCCGAGAAGCTGCTCAAGTACCTGCTCCATGCCGCGGCCCTCGAGCACGGCAGTGGCGGTGCCGACACGTGGGGCATGCCCCGGGTGGTGGAGTGGGCGTCAGCCCAGAACTTCGAGGCCGCCGGCGTCACCAAGTGGCTGCGCCAGAGCCCGCAGGCGGCGCAGTGGGCGACCCTCCTCGAGGAGATGGGGCGCAGCGCCCCCGAGACTCTCTACTCGATCAAGATCAACCTCCACGAGGCTCTGGTCTGCTGGGAGGACCCGGGGCTGCTGCGCCGGATGTCGGCCGGCGCCGCGATGATCGACCCCGCGGCGCTCGTCCGGGCCGGCGATCGTCTGCTGGTGCTAGGCCGACCCGGCGGTCACTCCACGGTCCTCATCACCGCGCTTGTCTCGGCCATCGTCGAGGCGGCCCGCCAGGAGGCCCGCCGGGCGATCACTTCCGGGGGGCGGCTCGATCCGCCGCTCCTGCTCCTCCTCGACGAGGTCGCCAAGGTCTGCCCGCTCCCCCAGATGCCCGAGCTGGTGACCGACTGCGCCTCCCAGGGAATCATCCTGGTCTACGCCCTGCAGTCTCTGGAGGACGGCGAGGAGGCCTGGGGCAGCAACCGCTTCCAGGGCATGTGGTCGGCCACCAACTGCCAGGTGGTGATGGGCATGGTGAGCGGCGAGCGGACCCTGCGCGCCCTCTCCAA
>CABDXX010000467.1_pt1 | contig 12252 bp, 7 predicted proteins | sample 3131841 | NCBI WGS metagenome assembly CABDXX01 (sample SAMEA5534336, study PRJEB31848) | metagenome | biome: tundra; feature: field; material: soil | place: USA | collected 2013-05 | depth 0.15 m | reverse complement strand
CTTGAGCAGCGACTTGCACTTGGCGGCGTCACCCTCGTTGTTGGTGGTGGGGTACGGGTCGTAGCCTGAGATGTAGCCCTCCGCGCCGGGGCCGAAGACCTGGTTCAGGGGCACGTTGAAGTTGGTGCCGCCGTAGATCTTGGCCAGAGCCACCTTGTTGATCGCGTACTCGAGGGCCTGACGAACCTTCACCTTCTGCAGCGGAGTGGTCGCCTGCAGGTTGAAGACCAGGTACGGGTTGGTGATCCCCGGGGAGGGGAAGCTGCCGAACTCCGCGTTGCTGAAGTTGGCCAGGCCGGGCAGCGAAGAAGCCGGGACCGTGGTGTTCCACTCCAGGTCCAGCGTGCCGGCCTGGATCTCCTGCTGAACCTCGTCGGCGGCCGCGGCGGCGCCGAGCGTCTCATTGATGTCGATCTGCGCCACGTAGCGGTGGTGGATCGGGTCCGCGCTCCAGCTGGTGGCGGTGTTGTTCGTGCCCGTGGTGGCGCCCCAGTAGGGGTTGGGTACCAGCACGATCTTCTGACCCGGCGTGTAGGTCTGAACCTCGTAGGGGCCGTCGGACCAGATCGGGTTGCCGGCCGTGAAGGGCACGTAGTTCAACGACGAGGGCGGTGCCGCGGCCGCGAAGAACATCGCCATGATGTTCGGGAAGTCCGACGCGGGGGCGGAGAGGGTTACGACCAGGGTCGAGCTGTTCGGGGTCGAGAGTCCCGAGATCGGGTTGCCGGTGATATAGGCCGCCCGCTGAGCCGCCGTGTCGGTGGCCGGGAGCGCCTCGAACCCGGTGCAGAAGCTGCTGTAGCCCGCGATGGTGGAGGTGTAGTAGCTGGGGTTGCCGCTCGGGGCCAGGGTCGGGTCGCACTCACGCTCGAGACCGGTCACGAAGTCCTGGGAGGTCACCGGTGTCCCGTCGTCGGGGGCGACCGCTGCACCCGTGGCCGGGTCGGTCACCGCCCACCTCATCCCCGACCGGATCTTGAACGTGTAGGTCAACCCGTCGGAGCTGACCGTGTCGGAGCTGGCGGCGTCGGGGACGAGCGACGTTGCCTTGTTGAAGTCGGTGTTAGGCGGGTAGCCGACCAGGGTCCGGTCCATCGTCAGGAGCACGCTGTAGCCGATGGTGTCGTACTCGCCCTGCGGGTCGAGCGTCCCGGAGACGTCGGTGGAGCCGGCAAGGCTCAGCGTCCCGGTCGGTGTCGACGGCGATGTCCCCGTGCTGTTGGCGTTGGCCGCGAGCCACGAGACCGTCGACGTGTTCCAGCTCGTGGGGTTGATGTTGGCGACGCTCGTGCCGGCGCTGCTGCTGCTGCTGCTGCTGCTGCTGCTGCCGCAGGCGGCCGCGCCGATGGCGGCCAGCCCCACGAAGAGCCACAGCCGGGGAGGCAGGTGACCCCCCCCGTCCCGGCGACCTTTGCCGCCCCGCTCAGACGGTTCCACGGACATGACACCCTCCTTTCTGACAGCGTCGGCATCTAGGCCGGCGTGCCGGCTACCTTGCAGGTGGCCCCGGGGACGCGGTCTGGGGGCCCTGGTCGCGCTACGACGGCACATCCCCACGCCGTGTGCTCGAGAAAGCGGAGCTGCGCGCGGCCAGCCTCCGCCCGCTCGAAACAACGGCGCCCCGGTCGGTCAACCGCCGACCTTGGTGCCAACTCATGCGCCGTTCAATGTACGCCTCAATGGGTCGATCGGTATCACCCAATGGGGTGATACACGCGCCAGATTGGGTCACATGCGTCCAACAGCTCTCATCCCGCGCGGAAACGGCAGAACGGCTGCGTGCTCATCATGGGCAGGAGAGAACCTGACGGCTTCGAGCTCCGCCCACAACAGCCCGGGCGGGGGTTTGTGCTTCACGCCCGATCCGGCCGGGCCCCGGGTCAGCGCGATGCTCAGACGCCGACCGGTTCGAGGGTCGTCGTCGCCGGCGGTGCGGGCTGGGTGGGCCGGAGCGCCGACAGGCCGCTCAGGTGGAACCGGCGGCGCGCGATGGCGTAGGCGATGAACCCCATCAGGGTCGCGAAGCCCTTGTCGGCGATCCGTTGGAGGAGGGCGGCCGCGGTGGCCGTGGCAGGGTCGACACCGGCCAGGACCAGCAGCCCGACCACGCTCGCCTCGGCGGCCCCGATCCCCCCCGGGATCAGGCTGACGGCGCCCGCCACGTAGGAGGCCGCGAGAACAAAGGAGGCCATCGGCCAGCTCAGGTCGGCGCCGCTCAAGCCGTGGACGACCAGCCAGAAGACGGTGATGCCCACTCCCGCCCCGGCGATGCTGAGCACCGACCAGCCGAGCGTCTTGGGCTGGTGGAGCAGCACCACGGTGTCCTGGCGGAGGTGGTCGACCTGACCGGTGAAGCGGCGCAGCACCGGGGTGCGCTCGACCAGGCGGTGGACGAGGTGGAAGCAGGGCGGGACCAGCAGCACCACCATCACGAAGGCGATCCCGCAGAGGGCCACGATCAGGCCGGGGAGGGCGCGGTGGATGGAGAGCACCCCGGGGACGGCGATGACAATGAGGATGAGCATGAAGATCAGCTCCTGCACGGTCACCGTGGCGACCACCTCACCGAACTCGACCTCACCGGACGCCTCGCTGGCGAAGACCGCGCGGGTCAGCTCGCCGAGCGGCAGCATCCCGGTCGACTGTCCGGCGATGTTGAGGAGGATGCTGTCGCCCACGCTGATCCCGGCTCCGATGTCGCGGAGGAGGAAGTACCAGCGCAGCCCCTGAAGGATGTAGAAGGAGGCGGAGAGGGCCAGGATCACCGGGATCAGCACCAGGTCGAATCGGGCGATGGCGCGGCCCAGCCCCCCGGGGTTGCTGGCGACGACCAGGGCCACGATCGCACCCACCCCCACCACGGTGGGGATGAGCTGGGTGGGGCGGAAGCGGCGCCGCCAGCTGGGGGCAGCGGCGGGAGGAGGCCCGGCAGCCGAGACGGGGCCGGCCTCGGGGTCGGCGGTGAGCGCGGTGCGCCGGCCTCGCCGCGACGGCGGGCTGGGACGGGGCACGCTCAGACGGCCACCTCGCACGTGGCGGGGGCGGCGGCCGAGGTGGATGTGGAGGCGGAGGTCAAGACGGCCCGGGGAGAGGCGACCAGGCTGCCGAGGTGGAGCCGCCGGTGGATGGCGATGTAGGCGAGCACCCCGATGACCGACGGCACCCCGGTGAGGAGGAGCCGCTCCAGCAGCGCGACCGCCGCGGCCTGGCCGGCCGGTACCCCGAATCCGACCAGCACCCCGATCATGCTGGCCTCGTTGGCGCCGATCCCGCCGGGAAGGAAGCTGAGGGCACCGCCCACGTAGGCAACCGCCACCACCAGCAGGGCCAGCCAGTATCCGGTCTGGATGTTCATGGCACGGAGGAGGAGCTCGAGCGCGCCGGCGGCGAGGGCGACCCGGACCAGGTCGATGATGCCGCTCGCCATGGCCACGGGCCGGGTCAGCAGCACGGCGCTCTCCCGCCGCAGCATGTCCACCTGCTCGGCGCTCTCACGGATGACGGGGACGGCCCCGACGAGCCGCCGGATCGGCCGGTAGACGGCCGGCACCATGAGGATGAGCAGGATCGCGGCGATGCCCCCGAGCACGACCGCGGAGACGATCCAGCCTCCGGGGATGCCGATCAGGGCCGGGGTCGCGGCGATCACCAGCAGGAAGGTGAAGGTCAGGTCCTGGACGGTCACGGTGGCGGCGGTCGCCCCGAAGGCGGCGCCGGTCGCCTGGGTCGCGAAGAGGGCGCGGGTGAGATCGCCGAGGGGGAGGACCGCCGTCACCGTCTGCCCGGCGAGGTTGATGAGCACCGACTCGTGGAGATGCAGCCGGACTCCGGCCGCCCGCAGCAGGAAATGCCAGCGCACCCCTTGGAGGACATAGAAGGCGACGGTCAGGAGCATCGCGGCTCCGACCAGACCGAGGTCGGTACCGTGCAGCGCCGCGAGCACGCGCGACGGCTGGATCACGAGAAGCAGGCCGACCAGGCTGGCCAGCCCGACGACCAGGGGGACCAGACGGCGCCTCAGGTTCATGGCAGGGCCACCCGCGGGGAGAGCCGCTCCAGCCGGCGGGCCTGCTCCGCGAGCCGGCGCAGACCCGCCGCCAGGGTCCTCTGCTCGGCCTCGGTCATGGCCTCGACCGCACGCCGCAGCGGGCTGTCCCGGAGCACCCGGACCGCACCGACGAACTGGCGCCCTCGCACGGTCAGGTGGATCTCGACGCAGCGGCGGTCGTCGTGCCCGCGGTGACGGCGGATCAGGCCCCGGTCCTCCAGACGGTCAAAGAGCCTGGTCGCCGAGGCAGCGGAGAGGCCGGCGGTCTCGGCCAAGTGCCCGGCGGTCTGCGGGCCGCCATCCCGGAGGCTGCGCAGGACGGCGAGCTGGGCGAGGGTCAGCCGGGCCTCGCGCCACAGCTCGGTCTGGAACCCGTCGGCCAGCAAGCTGGCCCCCAGGTAGGCTCCCAGGACCTCGCGAACCTGGGGACTGAGACCTCCCTCAGCCTCGATCATTGTCACGAGGTCAATGGTACACATCGGGTCAGGGAAGCTCACGACCCCGTCCCGTGGGTCTGAAGGCCTGCGGAATCGGATGCCTTCCTGCCCTGACGCGCCAGGCCGGCGACCCGGCACCGTGACAACTTCCGGCTCACCTGCCGGCGCACGCTTGCCCGCCGCGGGGGCGGATAGTTACCATCAGAGAACTTTCAGGGGACGTGGAGGAGAAGCATGTCCGTGATCGCCGATGCCCAGTTCTCCGCCGCGGGCGCCATCGCGGAGGGCGAGCCGGTCGTCTTCGGACCTGACGAAGGCCCGCCTGCGCTGCCTCTCTCGCTGAGCCGCCATCTCCCGCTGGTCGAGGACGCCCTGCGCTGGGCCCTCCCCGCCACCAGCTCTCCGCTCGGGAAGATGTGCGCATACCACCTCGGTTGGGTCTCCCCCGACGGGGCCCCGACCGCAGGCAGCGGGGGGAAGCTTTTCCGGGCGGCGCTCACCCTCTGGGCCTGCGAGGCGTGCGGCGGTGAGGTCGACTGGGCGGTCCCGGCCGCGGCGGCAGTGGAGCTGATCCACAACTTCACCCTGGTCCACGACGACATCCAGGACGGCGACGCCACCCGGCGGCACCGGCCCACGGTGTGGGCGATCTGGGGTGAGGCCCAGGGGATCAATGCCGGCGACGGCCTCTTCGCCACCGCCTACATGGCGCTGCTGGCCCCCGGCCCCCGCTCCGAACGGCGGATGCGGGCCGCTCGCGGTCTCAGCCACGCGGTGCTCGAGGTCATCGAGGGGCAGAGTCTCGACCTCGCCCTGGAGGGCCGGCCGGACACCCCGCGCGCGACCTACGTCCGGCTGATCACGGCCAAGACCGGAGCCCTGCTCGGGGCATGCATGGAGATGGGGGCCATCCTCGCCGGGGCCTCGCCGCGGACGGTGACCAAGCTCCGCAACGCCGGCCGCCTTCTCGGGGAGACGTTCCAGATTCGGGACGATTGGCTGGGGAGCTTCGGCGACCCCGATCGGACCGGAAAGGGGCGCACCTCCGACCTGGCTCGTCGCAAGCTGACCTACCCGGTGGTGAGCGCCTTCTCCCGCGCTTCCTACGCGGAGCAGCGCCAGCTCTGCCAGCTCTACGCCGACCCCGAGGCAGAGGACGGCGAGGACCAGATCCGCGAGATCCTGAGCGCGCTGGGGGAGCCCGGCGCCACCGCGGCGGCGGCGACCCAGACGGTCAACGCGGCGATGTCCGCGGTCGCCAGCTCCGGGTTGGAGACGCGGTGGGTCGATGACTTCGCGGCGATCGCACGTTTCGTCGCGCACCGGACCGGCTGACGGGGCAGCCCGCGTGACGCCCGCGCGCTTGGCTGTGAGGCCTCGGCGTGACTAGCGGCGCCTCCCGCCTTCCCGACGATCGCCCCGGCATCGTCGACCGGAAAGCGGAGCACATCCGGATCAACCTCGAGGAGGACGTGGCCGCCAAGGGTGTGACCACGGGTTTCGAGCGCTACCGCTTTGTCCATCGCGCCCTCCCCGAGATCGACCTGGAGTCGGTGAGCCTGCAGACGTCGTTCCTGGGGCGCCGGCTGGATGCCCCCCTCCTCTTCTCGTGCATGACCGGGGGCACCGCGCGCGCCCGCCAGATCAACCGCACCCTGGCGGCGGCGGCGCAGCGCCACCGGGTGGCGATGGGCCTCGGCTCCTGCCGGGTGCTGCTGGAGCATCCCGAGGTGCTCGCGACCTTCACGGTCCGCGACCTCTGCCCCGACGTGCCCCTGCTCGCCAACCTGGGCGCGGTCCAGCTCAACCTGGGCGTGGGGACCGCCGCCTGCCGCCGGATCGTCGACCTGCTCGAGGCCGACGCCCTGGTGCTGCACCTCAACCCGCTCCAGGAGGCGCTCCAGCCCGAGGGCAACACCCGCTTCGCCGGGCTCTTCGGCAGGATCGAGGCGCTCTGCGCGTCGCTCGAGGTCCCGGTCATCGTCAAGGAGGTCGGCTGGGGGATCGCCCCCGACCTGGTGGCCGCACTCTTCGACGCCGGGGTCGCCGCGGTCGACGTCGCCGGGGCGGGGGGGACGTCCTGGAGCGAGGTGGAGCGGCACCGGATCGCCGACCCGGTGCGGGCTCGGGTGGCGGCCGCCTTCGCCGACTGGGGGCTGCCCACCGCCGAGGCGATCCGGCTGGCCCGAGAGGCCGCTCCCCGGGGGACCCTGATCGCGAGCGGCGGCATCAGAGGCGGGGTCGACGTGGCGATGGCGATCGCCCTCGGCGCCGACCTGGCGGGCAGCGCCGGCTCCATGCTCCGAGCCGCCGACCAGGGTGAGGAGGCGCTCGACGCCGCCGTCAACGAGATCACCGACACCCTGCGGATCGCGATGTTCTGCGTGGGGGCACGCGACGTCGGCGGCCTCTTCCGCGAGGCCCGCCTGGTCGAGACGCGGGGCGGGGAGGTGGACCCGGAGACCGTGCTCGCCGGAGCGCGGCGGGTGCACCGCACCGCGCCGCGCGAGGTGGATGTCGCCGGAGGCGCACCGTGAGCGCCGAGGTCCGGGACGGTTCGGCGTCGCTCAGCCGGCGCGAGGCCGACGCCCTCTGCCTCCGGATGGCCCGGCGCCATTACGAGAACTTCTCGGTGGCGTCGCTGGTGGTGCCCCGCCGGCTCCGGCTTCACCTGGCCCGGATCTACGCCTACTGCCGGACCACCGACGACCTGGGCGACGAGAGTGGCGGCGACGCGCTCTGGCGACTGCAGCGCTGGCAGTCCGACGTCCTGGCCATGTTCCAGGGGCGCCCCCCCGTGCACCCGGTGCTGGTCGCCCTCGCCGGCACGGTCCGCCGCTTCGAGATCCCAGCCGAGCCCTTCCTCGACCTGATCGCCGCCAACCTCCAGGATCAGCGGGTCAGCGCCTACGCCACCTGGGAGGAGCTGCGCGACTACTGCATGCTCTCGGCCGCCCCGGTGGGCCGGATGGTGCTGCGCCTCTTCGAGGTGGCGGACCCGCAGGCGGTACCGCTCTCCGACGACGTCTGCATCGGGCTGCAGCTCGCCAACTTCGCCCAGGACGTCGCCGTCGACCGGGGCAAGGGGCGCACCTATCTGATCCAATCGGAGCTGGAGCGTCTCAGCCTGCCCGGCGCGGTGGAGGCCATGTGCGAACGAGCCCTCCAACTGCTCGGGTCAGGCCGGGCGCTGGAGGGGCTCCCCATGCCGGGGCGGCTGCGCCTCCAGCTCAGCCTCTACCGCCAGGGCGGCGAGGCGATCATCGAGGCGATCCGGCGGGACGGATTCCGGACCGATCGCAGCCGCCCGCAGGTCGCGACGGCGACCAAGCTCAGGCTGGTGGCGGGCGCCGTCAGAGAGGGTGTCCGGGCGCGCGGCGACGGCTCGCTGGCCTCCGCCGAGCGGTACTGCCAGCGGATGGCTCGCCGGGAGGCCGGCAACTTCTACTGGGGGTTCATCGCCCTCCCCCGCACCCAGCGGGTCTCCATCTACGCCCTCTACGATTTCGCCCGGCAGATTGACGACGCTACCGACGGGCCCGGGGCGGCCGACGCCGGGGCCTGGCTCGACGTGCCCTCGGGGCGCCACGACCCCGAGCGGCCTCCCGTCGACGGTGCAGCCCGCGCCCAGCTCGAGCTCCAGCGGCGGCGGCTGCGCCGGGCACTGGCCGGCGACCCCGCCGGGGACCCCGTGATGCAGGTCCTCGCCCGGGCGGTCCGGCGCCACGCCATCCCCGCCTCGGAGCTGGAGGAGCTGGTGAGCGGGGTCGAGATGGACCTCCACCAGAACCGCTACGCCACCTGGGAGGAGCTGCGCGGCTACTGCCAGCTGGTGGCGGGCGTGGTCGGACGCATGTGCGTGCGCATCTTCGGCTTCGACGGCGACGACGCCTTGGAGCGCGCCGACTCCCTGGGCGCTGCCCTCCAGCTCATCAACATCCTTCGCGACGTCCGGGAGGACGCCTCGCTGGGGCGGGTCTACCTCCCCCAGGACGAATTGGCCCGATTCGGGGTCTCCGAGACATCGCTCCTCGCGGGCCGGCCCGACGGCGCCTGGACCTCGCTCGTCGAGTTCGAGGCGGTCCGGGCTCGCCGCCTCTATGCCTCCGGGATCCAGGTCTGCGAGCACATCCCGGGGCCTGCCCGGGCGTGCGTCCGCACCATGGCCGGGATCTACAGCGGCATCCTCGACCGCATCGAGGCGGAGCCCGACCTGCCCCTCCGGGAGCGGGTGCGCCTCTCCTCGGGGGAGAAGGCGGGGGTGATGCTCCGCTCCTGGATGTCCTCCACCACGGCGGGCCTCGGACGATGAGGGCGGCACCGCCCGTGGAGGCCGCACGCGACGGCGCGACGGCGCTGGACAACGTGGATGCCGCCCCCGCCCGTCACGCCGCGGTGGTCGGCGCCGGCCTGGCCGGGTTGTCCGCCGCGCTGGCGCTCAAGCGCGAGGGCTGGAGGGTGACCCTCGTGGAACGCAGCCGCCTGCTCGGCGGCAAGACCACCTCCTTCCGACTCGGCGACCTTGAGATGGACAGCGGCCAGCACGCGATCCTCGGCTGCTACACCAGCTTTCTGGAGTTCGTCGAGGAGCTGGGGATGGAGGGTGACCTCCGCATCCAGGAGCGCTTCGACGTGCTGATGCTCACCGAGAGCGGCCGCGCCCGGCTCCGCGCCCTCCGACTGCCGGCTCCGCTGCACCTGGCGCTCCCCTTCCTGCGCTTCCGTGCCCTCGGACTCCGGTCGCGGCTCCAGGTGGCACGTGCGCTGCTCGCCGCCAAACACCGCCGCAGCGGGGAGGAGGAGGAGACCTTCGCCGCCTGGCTCCAGCGCCACGGCCAGGGGACGCAGGCGCAGCGGGTCTTCTGGGAGCCGTTCCTCGTCCCCGCCCTCAACGCCCCGTTTGACCGGGTGAGCGCCGCCTCCGGCCTCATGGTGGTCCGCACCGCCCTGCTCGGCAAGCGCGATGCCGCCCGGATCGGCTACGCGACGGTGCCCCTCGCCCGCTTCGCCGAGCGGGCGGCTGAGCGGTGCGACGAGGTGCTCCTGCGCACCCCGGTGACCGGGCTGCATGTCGAGGGCGGTCGGCTCCGGGGGCTGCTGACCGGCGGGGCGGAGATCGGCGTGGACGCTGCCGTCCTCGCCATCCCGCCGGAGCGGCTCCTCCGGATGGACGGCGTCGAGGCGCTGGAGGTCCCGGACCTGGGAGCCTTCACCACCCAACCGATCGTCGACGTGCACCTCTGGTACGAGGCGCCCCGCGCGGCAAGCCGCGCGGGGACCCCGGATCTGACAGGGGGGGACAGCCGCCCCCCTCGCCGCGGATGGCAGAGCCACACGCGGCTCACCCGCCGGCTCGGCGCCACTCGGCGCCGACCCGGCGAAGCCGAGCTCTTCGGCGACCTGGACTTCGCCGCCGTGGTGGGCTCGCCGGTGCAGTGGATCTTCGCCAAGGGACCCGGATACCTCTGCTGCAGCCTGAGCAGCGCCGACGACCTGGTCTCCCAGCCCGAGGAGCGCCTGGTCGCCCTCGCCGACTCCGAGCTGCGCTCGCGGCTGCCGGAGCTGAGCGAGGCGACCCTCCTCCGCGGCGTCGCCGTCCGCGACCCGGAGGCCACCTTCGTCCCCGCCCCCGGACTGCGGCGGCCCGGGCCGGCGACCGCCCTTGCCAACGCGGTCCTGGCCGGATGCTGGACCGACACCGGCTGGCCGGCCACCATGGAGGGGGCGGTGAGGAGCGGACGTGAGGCCGCCCGGACGCTGGTGGCGGCCCTCCCGAATCGAGAGCGCGCTCCCGGCACGGGCCCCAGCCCGGCCCGGACGGTGCGGAGCGAGCACGGGGGTGGGTCATGAGTGAGTCGGCCCTGCGCGGCGCGGTGGATTGGCTCCTGGAGCGCCAGGACGCGGCGGGCTGGTGGACGGCGGAGATGGAGACCAACGTCACGATGACCGCCGAGCATCTGCTCCTCCTCCGCTTCCTCGGGCTCGACCACGCCGACATCGCGGAGGGGGCCAAGGAGCACATCCTCGGCAAGCAGCGCGCCGACGGCAGCTGGCCCCTCTACCACGACGGCCCCGGCGACCTGAGCACGACCATCGAGGCCTACGTCGCGCTCCGCCTCCTCGGTTTCGACGCCTCCTCCGTCCCGCTCGCGCGCGCGCGCCACTTCATCCTCGACCAGGGCGGTCTCGCCGAGGCACGTGTCTTCACCAAGCTGTGGCTGGCCATATTCGGCGAGTACCCGTGGGACGGGGTGCCGTCGATGCCGCCCGAATTGATCCATCTGCCGTCTCGCGTCCCGCTCAACCTCTACGACTTCGCCTGCTGGGCCCGCGGGACCATCGCGCCACTGCTCATCGTGCTGAGCCGCAAACCGGTTCGGCCGCTGGGGTTCAGCGTCCGGGAGCTGGTGGCGGCGGGCAGTGAGCAGCGCCTGCACCGGGTGCCCGGCGGCGGCGTCTTCTGGTGGGTGGATCGGCTGCAGAAGCTGTACGAACGGCTCCCCCGCCAGCCCGGTCGCGGTCGCGCCCAGCGCCGCCTCACGGAGTGGATCACGGAGCGCCAGGAGGCCGACGGCAGCTGGGGCGGGATCCAGCCGCCCTGGGTCTACTCGCTGATCGCGCTCCACCTCGAGGGGATGGACGTCGACCACCCGGTGATGCGCCTCGGGCTCCGCGGCCTGCGGGAGCGCTTCGCCGTCGCCGACTCGCACGGATGGCGGCTTCAGGCCTGCATGTCCCCGGTGTGGGACACCGCCTGGGCGGTGCTGGCGCTCCGCGCCTGCGGCCTTCCCCGCAGCCATCCGGCCATCCGCTCCGCGGTCGAATGGATCGTCGGTGAGCAGATCCTCTCCGGCGGCGACTGGCAGGTGAAGGTGCCCCGCCCGGAATGCGGCGGCTGGGCCTTCGAATTCGACAACGACACCTACCCCGACGTCGACGACACGGCCATCGTCGTGCTCGCCCTCCTGGAGGGTGGTGAGGGACGGTACGCGCGAGTGGCGGCGGAGAAGGGCGCGCGCTGGGTGGAGGCGATGCGCTCGCGCAACGGCGCCTGGGGCTCGTTCGACAAGGACAACACCCGCCGGCTCATCTACCGCATCCCCCTCGCGGACTTCGGGGCGATGCTCGACCCCCCCAGCGAGGACGTCACCGCCCATGTCCTGGAGATGCTCGCCGGTCTCGGACGGGGATCCGGCGACCCATTGGTCCGCGGGGGGCTCCACTACCTCGCACGCGAGCAGCGTGCCTCCGGCTCGTGGTACGGGCGCTGGGGCGTGAACCACGTCTACGGCACCTGGTGCGTGCTCTCTGCACTCTCCACCCTCGGCTGCGGCGGCCCCCGCATCGGCCGGGCGGTGGGCTGGCTGCTCCGGGTGCAGAACGAGGACGGCGGTTGGGGGGAGAGCTGCCACTCCTACGAGGACGAGAGCTTCGCCGGGGTCGGGGTCAGCACCGCCTCGCAGACCGCCTGGGCGGTGATGTCGCTGCAGCGCACGGGCCACGGCGGGGATCCGGCCTGCCGGCGCGGACTCGACTTCCTCCGGGAGCGGCAGCGGGGGGGCACCTGGCCGGAGCCGGAGTACACCGGGACGGGGTTCCCCGGCGACTTCTACCTCAACTACGGGATGTACCGGCACCTCTTCCCCACCATGGCTCTGGGGATGGCCGGAGGGCTCGAGCAGCTCTCCGCAGCGGGCGGCAACCTCGTAGGGCGGCGATCGACGGCAGACCGGAGACCGACGACGGCGGACCGTCGCGGCTCGCGGA
>CABDXX010000428.1_pt1 | contig 13192 bp, 12 predicted proteins | sample 3131841 | NCBI WGS metagenome assembly CABDXX01 (sample SAMEA5534336, study PRJEB31848) | metagenome | biome: tundra; feature: field; material: soil | place: USA | collected 2013-05 | depth 0.15 m | reverse complement strand
GACGGGGCCAGCGGGGCGGGGGAGGACGGCTCCGGATCGTCACCTCCTCAGTTCAGCTTCCACCTCGGCGACCCGGACGACGTGATGGCGACCCGGGCACCGCAACCGGAGCAGGGCGCTCTGGTGGAGCCGGCGGGGCCCCGCGGAGCGTTCAACGCCGATGAGGAGGTCCAAGCACCGGCGGAGGTTCGGGTCCCGCCGAGCCGCCGAGCCTCCTTCTCCGACCCCTCGACCTGGCCAAAGCCGGTGACGCCCACGCTGAGGGGGGCCCGCGATCCGCTCGCAGATGGTCTCCGGGACGAGCTGCTCTCGCCCGACGACCTACCGGTGTCGTCCGCCCCTGACGGGACTCGCTTCCAAGATGTGGGACCCCGGCCCGCGGCTCCCGCCGCTGATCCACCGCACCGGAGCGGGCCGCCCGACGTCGCCAGATGGTCGTCCCCGTGGCCGTCTTCCGAGACGCCGCCGGTCGGACGGCGCGAGGCGCCGGTCACCGGCGCGTCGCCCGCACCGGGGAGCGCGGACTCCGAGCCGGCGACCGGGCCCGCTCACCACGAGGTGCGCGAGGACTGGCGCGACGCGACCCAGGCATGGCTCCCCGCCAGCCCGTCCAACGGCGGCGGCGCCGCCCCCCCCGAGATCGCAGCGGGGTGGGCGATGCGGCAGCCGGAGGCGGTGGAGCTGCACATGACGCCGGCGGGGGGCGGTGCAGCACCCGCAGCCTCGGCCGATGACGTCCCCGAGCGCGACCTCGTCGCCCTCCGCTCCAGCGTGGACCAAAGGCTGCGGAAGAAGCGGTGCGACGATGTCGCCGCGGTGCTCCAGCAGGCCGCCCAGGAGCTGGGGGGCCAGGCCGTCGCCGAGCTCGCCCTCGACGCGGGCGATCGGTGCCGCAGCCTGGGCAAGCGCAACGCGGCGCTCAACTGCTACCTGGCCGCATCCCGCGCCGACCCGGTCTACGAGCCCCCCCTCGCGCGCCTTGCGGACATCTGCATCGACGACCAGGACATCGATCTGGCGGTGTCTTACCTGGAGCGCATCGCACGTCTCACCCGGCTGCGCGGGGACAACCACGGCGCATTGCGGATCTACCGAAAGATCGCCACCATCGCACCGTATCGGGACGATGTCCTCGAGATGCTGATGCGAGCCCAAACCACCGGTAGGATCGACCCATGAGCGCCCTCGGGGGAAGTGGAGAAGGCGCACTCATCTGTTACCGGACAGTGACATCCAGTTCGCCGGTCTCGGTCACACTCGGGCGACCGACTTCAGCCGCACCCACCTTGTCTCGCACCGCACCCAGCCCGGGGTAATTGCGGCGCGGGTACCAGCAGAGGAAAGCAAGTGGCGATCCCCTCCAACAAGCCTCAGAACCGGATACTCCTCGTTGGCGGCATCATCTTCGCCCTGCTCGCGGGCGTGGTGGTCTTCATCGCCGTCTCCAAGTCGTCGAGCACCCCTCCGGCCCAGCCCGAGACCCCGGTGGTCGTGGCGGAGACGGCCATCACCGCCGGCTCCCAACTCTCGGCGGCCAATCTCACGACTCGCGAGTACCTGAACATCGACCTTCCGACCAACTACTACACGACCACCACTCAGGTGGTCGGAAAGACGCTCCCGGTCCCCGTCTCGGCGGGGACCCCGATCACCGAGCAGTTGCTGCAAGCCACCACCGGCTCGGGCGGCACCTCGACGCTGACCGCTCCGACCAGCCAACTCCCGATCGCCAACAACGACGTGGCCCTGGCCATCCCGGCTCACGGCGCAACGTCGGACACCACCGTCGATCAGATGACCGTCGGCTACTACATCCTGGCCGGCGACCAGATCGACATCATCGGTGACCTGGGTGGCAGCACGTCGACCAGTCACCAGCTCCAGTACGTCTTCCAGGACATCCCGGTGGTGGCGGTGGGCTACCCGGCAGCCACCACCACCCCGTCGGGTGGAACGGCGACGACAACCGCGGCACCGGCTCTGTCGGCGCCCAACTACTTCGTGGTCGAGATGACCAGGGCGCAGGCCGAGGAGATGACCGCGCTGCTGACCGGTGACTACACCGCGGTCGCAGGTGGCAACCCCGCGCTCGTCCTCAAGTACGTGCTCCGCCCGACCAGTGAATACGGCACCACCAACTCGACCGGCGACTTCGTCCCGAAGATCGAGAACATCTCTGGCCCCGACACGACCATTCCGCCCGCAACCGACCAGCCCGTGACCCCCCAGTCGCTGTCCGGGGCGTTCACGAACTCGTGATCCGAGGAGTGCCGAAGGGTACACGGACGTAGGGCACGGCAATGACCGACTTTCTTCCCCTGCTCGCGGCGGTTCTGGTGGCCTGCTTTCTGCTCTGCTGGGTCGCCCTGATCGCGACCCGGAGCCGGACTGAGGCCGACGAGGTTGCCCGGCGGCTGAGCGCCTACATGGGCGGTCAGCGGCCCCCGCAACCCGAGCGGGTCAGGTCCGGGAACCCCCTCCGCGACGCGCTCGACAGCTTCACCGACGCCCTCAGCCCGGTGGTCAACCGAGGCTCCTACGCGGGCAAGCTCGCCGAGGACCTCCAGAAGGCCGGGCTGCGGCTCAAGGCCTCCGAATGGATGCTGATCGTCGCCGGCGTGGGGGTGGTGGTCGGCGCCATCTTCTGGCTGCGCTTCGGCACGGTCTTCGCCTTCATCCCGTGCCCCATCGTCATCTGGATCGCGAGCGGCATCTTCCTCCGCTTCCGTCAGACCCGGCGCACCCGCGCCTTCGAGGGTCAGCTCGGAGACACGATCATCCTGCTCAGCAACGCGCTCAAGGCCGGTCTCTCCTTTGCCCAGGCCATGAACACGGTGGCGAAGAACGCGTCGCCACCTATCTCCGAGGAGTTTGGCCGCGCCACCCGCGAGATCGCGCTCGGCATCCCCGTCGACGACGCTCTCCAGCACATGGTGCAGCGCAACAAGTCCGAGGACTTCGACCTGATGGTCACCGCGGTGCAGATCCAGCGCGTGGTCGGAGGCAACCTGGCGGAGATCCTCGACACCATCGCCTACACGATTCGCGAGCGGGTGCGCATTCACGGTGAGATCCGGACCATCACGGCGCAGGCGCGGATGTCCGGCACGATCATCACGCTCCTCCCGGTCGGTCTCTCCCTCTTCCTCTTCTTCGTGGAGCCGTCTTACTTCGCCCCGATGGTCAAGGAGACCCTCGGCTGGGTGATGCTGGCCTTGGGTTCCCTGAGCATCTTGGTCGGGATGGCGATCATCCAGAAGATCGTGAGGATCCAGGTGTGATCGCCTACGTCGCCGGCGCACTGGCAGCCTGCTCGGTCGCCCTGCTGGCGCTCTGGCTCCGTCAGGCCCAGTCGCCCCAGGCGGACCTCCTGGAAGCCCGCCTCGCCCAGTTCACCGAGTCCGGACGCGCCGTCCAGAGCCTGGCCGAGGTGGAGATGACCCTGCCGTTCTTCGAGCGGGTCTTCCGGCCCACCCTGGATCGCTGGGGACGTCGTCTGACCGCCCGGAACAACCAGCTGCGCACCCAGGCCCTGCAGGAGAAGCTCAACCTGGCCGGGAGACCCTGGGGGCTCACCGTGGGCGGCTTCCTTGTCCTGCGCATCATCGGCATCATCCTGGTCGGCTTCTTCGGGCTCGCCCTGGCCGCCCTGCTCCAGATGCAGATTCCCCAGCTCCTGCTGGGTCCGGCGGCCGGCCTCGTCATCGGCTACCTGCTCCCGGACGCCACCCTCTCCCGCCGGATCAGGGCCAGGCAGAAGGAGATCCTGCTGGCACTGCCCTCGGCACTCGACCTCCTCACGATCAGTGTCGAGGCCGGGCTCGGCTTCGACGCCGCTCTGGGCCGGGTCTGCGACAAGTACCACAATGCTCTCGCCTCCGAGTTCAACCAGGTGCTCAACGAGATCCGCCTGGGACGCCCGCGCATCGAGGCGCTCGACGACATGGCGAGGCGCAACAAGGTGGATGAGCTGAACGGCTTCATCCAGGCGATCATCCAGTCGGAGCAGCTGGGCGTCGGCATCGCCAACGTGCTGCGCATCCAGTCCGAGGAGATCAGGCGGCGCCGCCGCCAGCGGGCCGAGGAAACCGGTCAGAAGGCCCCGTTGAAGATGCTCTTCCCGATGGCCTGCTGCATCTTCCCCACCCTCTTCGTCGTCCTTCTCGGCCCCGCCGCCCTGCAGGTTCTCCAGGAGTTCGGGGTCAAGTGAGCCCGGACCGGACGCCCGGGGTCGATCCCGGCGGCCGGAGTGGTCAACCGGAGCGGATGGTCTCCAGGACCGCGATCGCCCCGGCGAGGCGGCGGTCGAAGCGGATGCGCCAGCGTTCGCGGAGCACCGGGCTCGAGCGATAGACGGCGGGGCCCGGCAGCTGGTCGCGGCGCAGCAGGTCCGCCAGGTGCGCGAGGTCGGGTTCGAGCTCGGTCAGTCCCAGCCGCGCGACCACGTGGACCGCCGCCCCGACCCTCAGCAGCTCGCCTGACACCAGCCAGTCGTGGACGGCTGCGACGATGCCCTCATGACCGTCCTCGGCAAGGGCACGCGTGTAGACGAGGAGATCCGCCTCCAGGGCGTCGGCAGCGTCCTCCAGGCGGCGCTCGAAGGCGGCCAGCACGGCGTCCCTGGCACCTTGGTGGGCCAGCACGGCAGCGAGGCCAGGGGCGGCCCGCCCGAGGAGCAGCTTCTCGAAGGGCGTGAACTCCACGTAGCCGATGCGATCCGCGGCGATCGAGACGATCCAGGGACTGCCGTCGGCCCGGAGCAGGCAGAGGTTCTCCGGAAGACCCGGCTGGCGCCAGGCGAAGAGCCCCGACACCTCGCCGAGCACGTCGATGCACGCCTGGCTGAACTCGTAGCGGAGGAGCCGGACGTGGCCGCTCCGGCTCTCGGAGCGAAGCTGGGTGGCCAGACGGTCGACGATCTCCTGGCCGCCGGGGTCGAGGTCGCGGTTGGTGTCGAGGCTCAGCACCGCGGTATCGCACTGGGCGCGGGCACAGACGAGCATGGCTCGGTAGTCATCGCCGGTGGGTTCGTCGACAAGGTCGTATGTTTTGCGACCGGAGACGTCGACGCCGCTGAGGCGGGCGATGAAGCTCCTTTCCATGCTCGTGACCGGGCTCCTCGAGAATGGCATGTCCGGCGACCTGGCCGCGATGGTACCAGGGGCCGAGCCGATACACAGCCACCTCGACGCCTGGAGCCTCGCCATGGCCACCCAGCCACATGGCCGTCACAGATTCATTGGCTCCCGGTCGGAGGCTGGCCGGCCGTGCTAAGTTCGCGCGTGCCGTGCCAGGGTACGGGCTCAACGAGGCCCTTGCCGACTTAATCCTCGTCCTGATCGTGGGCGTCAACTGCTTCGTCGGTTGGCGCTGCGGTCTGGTCCGCCGTGCCATCGCCTGTGCCGCGGTCTACGCCGGCATCCTGGCCGCCTACTACGTGGGCGACCCCCTGGCCGGGACGCTCGGGGACGCCAACCTGACCGGCAACGCCTGGGCGTTCATCGCCGTGTTCGGGGTGGCAGTGGTGATGATCGAGATCCTCGCCGCGCTCTACTCCGACCTGATCAAGAGAACCATCACCGTCATGTTCGACCGCGTCGCCGGGCTCGCGGCCGGGCTCGTGGTCGGGGTGCTCGAGCTGGGAGTGGTCCTCCTGGTGATCCAGGCGGTCGCGGGCGCTCCCCCGTCAACCGCCAACGTCTCCTCGGCGGCCCGAGCCACCCCGGCCATCGCCGTGGACCACGGCGTCCTGACACAGGTCGTCGTCGATCTGGAACCGGGGATACAAAGGCTGCTCAGCCCCGCCATCCCCAGCAACATCGAGAATCGCCTGGACCAGTACTCCGCCGGCTGATCCGGAGGATCGCGGAGGGTGCTGTCAGGCGGGCACGGGCTGGTCGGACCCGAAGAAGGAACGCACCACCGACCCCAGCCCGACCAGGTTGAACGGCTTGGTGATGAGGTGGTTGGCCCCCGCGAGGCGGGCGCGCTCCACGTCGTCGTCGCCGGAGAGAGCGCTGAACATCAGGACGGGGATGTCGGCGGTGACCGGGTTGCCACGGATCCGCCGGCAGGCCTCCAACCCGTCCATCCCGGGCATCATGATGTCGAGGATGATCAGATCGGGGCGTTGGGCGTCGACCTCCCGGAGACCCTCCTCGCCGTTGGAGGCCGTCCTCACCTCATAGCCCTCGATCCCCAGGTACATCTCGACGATGTGCAGCAGCCGGGGATCGTCATCCACGACGAGGATGCGTCGCTGGCTCACAGGAGCGGCTCCAGGTGAGGCGCGGGTGGTGCGGGACGGATGGTCGACATCACTCTTTGTGGGGATGATTCTGGACGCTTGGCACCCGCAGCGGTGCTGGCGGCCATCAGGATAATGGAGGAGGGTGCTCTTCTGACCATCACGGACGCTGAAGCACCGGCTCCGCGGCATCGCGGACCCCCGCGACGACCGGCCCGTGGTATCCCTCGCGCTCCATTCCTCGGTGGATGATGCCGAGAAGGCGGCGATTGAAGTCCTTGCGTCGCTGAGCATCGACCTCGGGCGGCGGCATGGAGCCGTGGAGCCGCTGGACGATCCAGGGCGGGGTGAGGCGATCCACGATCCCCGCATTGACCCGGACCGCGACCTCGGCGTCCGCGCACTCCTCGACGAGGAGCGCGATCCGGAGGCTCTGCCCGGAGTGGTCCACCAGCTTCCAAGCCCGCTCCCAGGCGCGGCGCCGGTCGCAGCCGATGAAGACCAGGTAGACGGGGTCGGTCACCAGCCGTACGCGGTCATCGCTCACCTCGGGGAGGAGCAGCTGCCGGATGTCGGCATCGACCTCCCGGGCCACCCAGCTGACCAGGGAGGGCGCGCGCGTCTCCAGGTCGGGCATCGGTGCGGTGTGGCCGACGTAGCCGACGGGCAGGGCACTGACCACGCCCGCGTGCCGGCGGCAATACACTCGCCCGTCGATGACGAGACGATGGTCGGGGCACCACGCCGTCCGGCAGTCGTGACCACGGCGATCCACGTACTCGCAGGCCAGACCGGTTGTCCTCCCGCATCCCGGCTGGGTGCAGGGCTGGTCCCCGGCCAGGTCCCCAAGGAGGGCGGCGCCGCGCTCGGATCCGACCCCGGAGATGGTGACGGGCTGTCTCGACCTGCTCCACGAGGCCATGACGGTGACCTTAGCACCGGCCGGCGACCTCACCCGACGCCTTCACCGAGCCGTTGAAGCCGGTGCCCCAGGCGGGGTTTCGGCGCTCCCCGGAGGCCCCCGGAAGATGTCGGATCGCTTGTTACCGTCCCTTCGCACTTCACGCATGCCAGGAGGGAGCAATCAGAGCATAGTTCGCAAGAGCCGCCACCACGGCGGCCACTCTAGGTATCACAAGGAGGTGAAATAGCCAAAATGCTGAGCAACCTTTATCAGCGCCTTCGTGGGCTCATGGTCCGCAAGACTGAGCTCGAAGAGAAGGAGAAGGGGCAGGGTATGGTTGAGTACGCCCTGATCCTCGTCCTCATCGCCATCGTCGTCATCGTCATCCTGACGGTCGTTGGCCACCAGGTCAACAACATCTTCTCGAACATCAGCAACACCCTGGGCACGTAATCCACCAGGGCACTTGCCGAAAAGGGGAGCCGCGCCTGCGGCTCCCCTTTTTCATTTGCCCGGCTGAAGGGCCGCGGGCTGCCGGATTCGGTGCTTTCGACGTACCATGCCGCCAATGCAGTACGGTCCCTCGGGCGGCGCCGTGCGAGTGGTCATCGCCAGCGACGCGCCCCAGGCGGTGGCCGAGCTGGACAAGCTCGCCGGCTATGCCGATCAGGTGAACCTGGTCGGCTTCATCCGCCATTCCGCCGATCTCGACGAGGACCTCGACGCGCTCGGGCCCGACCTGATCCTCCTCTACACCGGCTTTGGCGGCCTCGACACGGTGAGCCTGGCGGCGGACCTGGCCTCCCGATCGGCCCTGCTCCGGGTCATGGTCGTGGTCGATCCGGCGGACGAGCCGTTCATCACCCGGCTCGAGGACGTCGGCGCCGCCACCGTGCCTGCGGACGCCAGCCCGGTGGCCCTGGTCACGGCGATCCGCGGCGCTGCGGCGACCGGGCCTCCCCCACTCGAGTTGATCGTGCCCCCGGCGGCCTCCTGGCCCGGGATGGACGCCACCATCGTCTCCCCCGAAGTGCCGCTGGCTGATCCGTTCGCGTGGGACACGCCGGGGATGCTCGCCGCCCCGCCCCCGGCGGTCAGCGAGCCTCCTCCGGGAGCTCCCATCAGCGAGTCGCCCGCGTGGGCGGAGCGGGCCCCTGCCGCCGAACCCACGGACGCCACCGGGGGGGTGGAGCAGCCCCCTCCCGCCAGCCCCACCGGCACCACCGCGTGGCCAGAGCGGCTCCCTGGCGCCACCACCACCGCCTTGACCGAGCCGGCCGCGCCGGAGGTGGCCTTCCCCAGCTCCGTGCCGGTCTTCCAGCTGGACACCGCCGCCTTTGAGCCACCCCCGGCCGGCGACCCCGGGTCGGGGCCGGAATGGCCCGGCGTCCCGGTGGCGGTCGCGGCCTCACCGCCGGCCGCCGCGGAACCGGAGCCGGAGCCGATCGAGCCGGTGCGCCCGCGACCGGTTCGCCGCCGGTCACGTGACCACGCCGAACTGGTCGTGGTCTTCTCCGGCAAGGGTGGGGTGGGCAAGTCCCTGATCGCCACCAACCTCGCGGTGGCCCTCGCCGCCGACGGAGAGCGGTCTGCGATCGTCGACCTCGACCTTCAGTTCGGCGATGTGGGCGTGATGCTCCATGCCGAGAGCCACCCGACGGCCATCGACGCCCTTGCCCAGCAGGGCGAGCAGGTCGACGCCGAGTTCATCGAGGAGGTCATGGCCAGCGGGCCCGAGGGGGTGCGCGCCCTGCTTGCACCGGCCAGTCCGGAGTTCGCCGATCTCGTCAACACCGCCAACCTGCGTGCCATCCTGCGGGAGCTGGCCAAGGAGTACGACCACATCGTCGTGGACACCCCGTCTCACCTCGAAGAACGCAACCTGGAGGCCATCGAGATGGCCGATCAGATCGTCGTCGTCACCAGCTTCAACTTAGCCGCCATCAAGGACACCAAGGTCACCCTCAAGCTGCTCCAGTCTCTGGGCGTCGACCGGGACAAAATCTGCGTGGTCCTCAATCAGACCCGGGCCAAGGTCAGCTTCCAGCGTTCAGAGGTCGAGGAGAGCCTCCGGTTCCGGGTGCTCACGGTGCTCCCCTTCGAGCCGCGGTTGGACGACTTCATCGACAACGGGCAGCAGATCGTCACCGCCGAGCCGAAGGCGGAGTTCAGCCGGCAATTCCGCCTGCTCGTGGATCACATCGAGGGGGGCGAGGATGACACCTCGGCGAAGGAGCCGGACCGGGCCCGAGCCCGGGTCAACCGCCGGCGATTCTCACTCGGGCGCGGCTGAGGGACACGCCATGATCCGCGTCCTCCTTGCCGACGAATCGGCCCGCATCATCGAGAACCTGAGCAAGCGCCTCGGCCAGGAGGAGGACCTGACGGTCTGCGCGATCGCCGGGGACGGTGACACGGCCCTCCAAGAGGCACTGCGCACCCAGCCCGAGGTGGCCGTGGTGGACGCCGGGCTCCCCGGCATGGACGGCATCCAGACCACCGAGATGCTGGTGCAGTACCTGCCCAACACGGGCGTGATCCTGCTCTCCATGGAGGCCGAGAACGAGGCCTTCCGGCGCGCCATGCTGGCCGGGGCCCGTGAGTTCCTTCAGAAGCCCTTCAGCGGCGACGAGCTGGTGGCCGCCATCCGCCGCGTGCACGCCTATGGGATCCGGAAGGGGACCCCGGCGTCCTCGCCGGCCACCGGCGCCGGCGCCGGCGGCGCACCCGCACCCGGGGGCAAGCTCTTCACCGTGGTCAGTGCCAAGGGCGGGGTGGGGAAATCGGCGATCGCCGCCAACCTCGCCGTCTCGCTCGGCCGCGCCTGCCGGGTGGCCCTGGTGGACTGCTCGCTGCAGTTCGGCGACATCGGCATCCTCCTGGACGTCACAGCCGAGCGCACCATCGCCGACCTGGCGGCCAACAACGCGGTGGCGGATCACGACGTGGTCGAGGAGGTGATGGTGGACGGGCCCGGCGGCGTGCGGGTGCTGGCCGCGCCCGTCAGACCCGAGCTGGCCGACTACGTCACCACCCAGCACCTGCGGGCCCTGATGGAGCAGCTGCGGCGCACCTACGACTGCATCGTGGTCGACACCGCCACCCACCTCAGTGAGATCAGCCTGGATCTCGTTGAGATGGCCGACAAGGTCCTGGTGATCACCGACCTGAGCGCCACCGGAGTGAAGAACGCCCGCCTGCTCCAGACGGTCATGGGGGTGCTCAAGGTCGACCCGGGACGCTTCGTGCTGGTGGTCAACCACCGGGACGGGGCCGGCGAGCTGGAGCGTGGGTACGTCGAGACTGTCCTGAAGACCGCGGCGACCGTCGAGATCCCGTACGACCCGAACGTCGTCGCGACCTCGATCGCCCGCGGTGTGCCCTTCGTCCTCTCCCAGCCTCAGAGTCAGCCGGCGCTCCGCATCGCCGGACTGGCCGACCTCCTCGCCCCCGCTTCGGCGGGGCACGCCCGTCCGGACGCCGACCCGGCGCCGCTCGATCCCGCGAGCCCCAAGCGGCGGCGGCGGCTTGGCATCGGCCGCGCCCGGTCCGACCAGGCAGCCGCCTCGGACTGACCCGTCAGCGGCCGAAGATCCCGCGACGGCGCTTCTTGTCGCCGCCGGCCAGCGCCGCCTGCTCCTGGGGGACCAGCCGGAAGACGAGCTCGCGGATCGCCCGGCTGATCTCCGCCTCCGGCTGCGTCTCCACGAACGGCTTGCCCTGGTTCCAGGCGTCGGACACCGCCTTCGGGTCGTGGGGGATCTGGACCGTCACCGGCACCCGCAGGTACTGCTCGGTGGCCTCCTTGTTGAAGTCGGAGTAGCCGTCGACCCGGTTGACGACCAGCAGGACGCGCTCGGGGTCGATGTTCAGCGACTCGAGCACCCCCAGCGTGAGGCGCGCGTTCTTGACGCTCGGGATGGTGAGGCCGGTGACCACCAGGATCTTGCTCGCCATCTCCATCACCTGCAGGATGGACTCCCCGAGATGGCTCGAAGCGTCGACCACCACAAAGTCGTAGAGCTTGCGCACCTCGGCAAAGACGGTGCGGACGTGGTCCGGTGTCACCAGGTCGGCCAGCTCCGGCTTGACGGGTGCCAGCAGGACCCGAATCCCAGCCGGCCCGACCGCGAGAATGTCGTCGAGGACCTCCGCGTCCAGGTGGTCTTGGGCGTCCACAACGTCGGTGATGCTGCGGGAATGGTTGAGGTTGAGCATCACCCCGATGTCGCCAAACTGAAGGTCGAGGTCGACCAGCGCGACCTTCGCATCGGTCTCCCGCGCGAGAGCCACAGCCAGGTTGGCGGCGATGATGGACTTGCCGACGCCGCCCTTGGCGGAGAAGACGACGAAGACCTCACCCGGGCCGGAGCGGCCCGATGTCAGGAGCGGTGGGGGTTCCGCGGTCCGGGTCAGGAAGGTGCCCTTCTTCAGCTCCATGGCGTAGACGCGCCGGATCGCCGACACCAGCTCGTCGTGGCTGAAGGGCTTGATCAGGAACTCGCGCGCCCCCGCCTGCATGGCCCGCCGCAGGTAGTCCCGCTCGCCCTGGACCGACATGATGATCACCGGGCTCGCGGGGAGATCCTGGGTGAGCTGCTCGGTCAGCTGGATGCCGTCCATAACCGGCATGTTCACGTCGGTGAGGACGATGTCCGGGTGGAGCCTCTGAGCCTCCTCCACCCCCTCCTTGCCGTCCCCGGCCGTGCCCACCACCTCGATGTCGTCCTCGAAACTGAGGAGCTTGCGCAGGTTGTTCCGTGTCGACTGGATGTCGTCGACGATGAGCAGGCGGATGGGCTGTTCAGCCACGGCGGAGCTATGCCACCTGGAGCTTCGATGCCTGTGCGGGATCGACCCTGATAGCCGGCCCGTGGGTCGTGCAGAGTGTCACCGTCTTGAGGTAGGTGCCCTTGGCGCCCGCGGGCTTGGCGCGGATCACGGCGTCCATGAGAGCCGCGAAGTTCTCCCCGAGCCGGCCGTCGTCGAAGGACGCCTTGCCGATCACCGCATGGAGATTGCCGAGGCGATCGTTCCTCACCTCGATGCGGCCGCCCTGGACCTCCCGGACGGCCTTGGCGATGTCGAACGTGACCGTCCCCGCCTTGGGGTTGGGCATCAGTCCCCGGGGGCCGAGGATCTTGCCGATGCGGCCGACCAGCCCCATCACGTCGGGGGTGGCCAGGGCCACGTCGAAGTCGATCTGGCCTGCCTGGACCTGCTTGACCAGGTCCTCGCCGCCGACGAGGTCGGCTCCGGCCTCGAGCGCCTCGCGCGCCTTCTCGCCGGTGGCGAAGACGGCAATGCGACGCGTCCTGCCGGTGCCGTGGGGAAGCACCACGGTGGTGCGCACGGCCTGATCGGCGTGGCGGGGGTCGATGCCCAGGCGGAAGTGGGCTTCGACGGTGGGGTCGTACTTGGTCATCGAGGTCTCACGGACCAGCTCCACCGCCTCCCGGGGCGGGTAGAGGCGCCCGGCCTCGACCTTCTCCGCAGCCATGCGGTAGTTCTTGCCGAATTGATGGGGCATCACCGTTCTCCCTGTGGTCCTGGCGGGCTCGGAGAGCCCTCCCACTTGCTGTGCAGACGCTGGCCTGCGGATCTCCCTTGGATGGCTACGGCTGGACTGTCAGGCCCATGGAGCGGGCGGTGCCCTCGATGGTGCGCATCGCCTGCCCGATGTCGAAGGCGTTGAGATCGGCGAGCTTGACCTCGGCGATCTCCCGGACCTGAGCCGCGGTCACGGTCCCGACCTTGTCCCGGTTGGGCTGCGCCGATCCCTTCTCGACGCCGGCCGCCTTCTTGAGAAGGTCGTAGGCCGGCGGCGTCTTGGTGATGAAGTTGAAGCTGCGGTCCTCGTAGACCGTGATCTCGGCCGGGATGACCATGCCGGCCTGAGCGGCGGTGCGCTCGTTGTAAGCCCGGCAGAACTCCATGATGTTGATCCCGTGCGGGCCCAGCGCGGTGCCCACCGGGGGAGCCGGGGTCGCCTTGCCAGCCTGGATCTGGAGGCGGACGACCGTCTTGACCTTCTTCTTGCC
>CABDXX010000417.1_pt1 | contig 13658 bp, 13 predicted proteins | sample 3131841 | NCBI WGS metagenome assembly CABDXX01 (sample SAMEA5534336, study PRJEB31848) | metagenome | biome: tundra; feature: field; material: soil | place: USA | collected 2013-05 | depth 0.15 m | reverse complement strand
ACCGAGGCGAGCCCACCGGGGACCTCCGTCACCACCAGCTCGCCGCCGGCCAGGTCGAACGCGGCCACCCCGACCCGCCCGTCGGCCTCGATGAGGGCGACCAGACGGGCGACCCGGCTCGCCTCCAGCAACTCGGCGTCCACGGCGGTTCCCGGGCTCAGCACGCGGGTGACCTCGCGGCGGACCAGGCGGCCGGCCACCACCTCGCCCACCTGGTCCCAGAGGACCACCCGGTGGCCGGCGTCGAGGAGCCGGCGCAGGTGTGCGGTGATGGCGTGATGGGGCACCCCGCACATCGGCAGCCGTCCCGCGCTGCCGAATCCCCGGCCGGTGAGGGTCACCTCCAGGATCGGTGCGGCGACCTCAGCGTCGGTGCCGAAGAGCTCGTAGAAGTCCCCGAGCCGGGCAAGGACCAGCGCGTCCGGATGCTCCGACTTCACGGCGCGGTACTCGCGGAGGATCGGGGTGTCCCCCGCCTCGTCGAGGTCGATGGTGCGACCGGCCGCGGGCAGGTCGTCGGGGCGCAGGTGAGGGGGCGTCGCGCGCTCTCGGCCCCTCACCACCAAATCCCGCCGGTCAGGCCGCCGCGGCCTCGACGTCCGCGGTGAGCTGCCAGGCGTTGGCGGTGCGGACGGTCGCCACGCAGAGCTCCCCGACAGCGGCGGAGCCCGCCGGCAGCAGGGCGATCTTGCCCTGGCGGGTGCGCCCGAAGGGTCGCCCGTCGTCAGTCGTCGATTCGACCAGGATCTCGATCCGCTCACCGACCAGGGCGAGGTTGCGCTGCAGTGCGATGTCGCGCTGGAGCTCGAGGAGATGATTGAGCCGCCTCTTCTTCACCGTGAGCGGCACGTCGTCGGGCCGCCGGGCGGCGGCGGTGCCGGGCCGGACCGAATAGGCCTGAAGGTGGACGACATCGAAGCGCGCCGTCCGGAGGAGCTGCTCGGTGCCGAGGAACTCGGCCTCGGTCTCCGCGGAGAAGCCGACGATGATGTCGGTGGTGAGGGCGAGGGCGGGGACGGTGGCCCGGGCCGCGGCGATCTTGGCCAGGTACTCGTCGACCGTGTACATCCGGCGCATGCGGCGGAGCAGCTGATCGTCGCCGGCCTGGACGGGCAGGTGGAGCTGCTCGCAGACGGTGGGGAGGTCGCGCATCGCCTCGAAGAGCCCGGGTAGAGCGTTGCGCGGATGCGAGGTGAGGAAGCGCAGCCGCCAGAGCCCGGGGACGCTGTCGACGGCGGCCAGAAGCTCCGGCAGGCCGGTGCCGGTCCCCGGGTCGGAGTAGGAGTTGACGTTCTGGCCGAGGAGGGTCACCTCGCGCACCCCCCGCTCCACCAGGCGCTGGACGTCCTCCACGATCTCCCCCACCGGGCGGCTCGTCTCCCGGCCGCGGACAAAGGGGACGATGCAGTAGGTGCACATCTCGTTGCAGCCGCCCATCACCGAGACGTAGGCGAGCAGACGGTCGGAGGCGGGCATCGGCACGGGCCCGTCGAGGTTGGTGCCGTGGACCGATTGGAGCCGCGCGAAGAAGCCGTCGCAGTCGCGCACGTCGAAGAGGTAGTCGAGCTCGGGGAGCTTGCGGAGGAGCGTGGAGCCGTGCTCGACGGCCATGCACCCGGTCATGGCGACGGCGCGGCCGGGGCGCGCCCGCTTCCACTCGATCAGGTCGCGGAACTTCCCGTAGACCTTCTGCTCCGCGTTCTGCCGCACCGCGCAGGTGATCAGCACCGCGAGATCCGCATCGTCCAGGGCGGCGTCCGGCACGAAGCCGATCTCCGCGAAGCGCTCGGCGAGCATCTCGTGGTCGGCGTCGTTCATCTGGCAGCCGATGTGCCAGAGGTGGACCCGCGGCGGCCGCCCCAGCACGGGGACGATCGGTTGCCGGCCGGCGGGGCGCTGGGCGAGCGGGATCGCCTGGAAGCCGCGGGCAGAGGGGCTGAGCAGGGGAAGCGGCGTGGGCATTGAGGCCTCACAGCGTAACCGGTGCGACGGAGCGAGTAGCGAGCTCCGCGCTCCGGGGCCGTGCCACAATCGGATCCCCATGGAGCAGGTGGTCGCGATCGTGCTGGTCCTCCTCATCTTCCTCGGCCTGATGGCGCTGAGGTTGCGTGCTCTGCTGCGGCATCGGGTGCCCGGCGACGGCGACCCGGACTCCCTGCGGCGCTGGGCCCGGCACCTCTACCGGGGCGACTGGGAGGACTGAGCCCGACGCCGACGCGGCCAGACGAGGGTCGTGGCGTCGTGCGACGATTGCGCGGTGATCGGGGTGATCATCATCGCGGTGCTGGCGGTCGGCTTCGTTGTCCTGCTCTGGGTGAGGTCGGCCGGTCCGGGTAACCCGGGGGAGAGCCTCGGCAACAACATGCCCTACCCCCGGGAGGTTTTCGGGCCCTCATGGATGGAGCCGCCGGCGGGAACCCCGGAGTCTCTGGAGAGCCATCACGGCGCGGACTGGGCCGACGACGAGCTGCGCCGCGAGCGGCACCAGGACCACACCCACCCGGTCTGAGTTTCGCGACCGGCGGTGAGGCGACCGGACCGGACCGGACCGCACCGCTGCATCAGGGCCCGGAGCGGTGGTCGGCGCGGAAGGGAACCGAACCTCTTAACCGGGTGCCGCGCAGACGGTCAGCGCGGTTCGATCAGGAGGCGGATGCCGGTGCGCTCCTCGCCATCGATGGAGATGTCGATGAACGAGGGGATGCACACCAGGTCGATCCCTCCCGGGGCGACGTAGCCCCGGGAGATGGCGATGGCCTTGATGGCCTGGTTGATCGCGCCGGCACCGATGGCCTGCACCTCTACCCGATGCTGGCTGCGGATCACCCCAGCGATGGCGCCGGCCACGGAGACCGGCTTGCTGGTTGCTGAGACCTTGAGGATTTCCACGGGCGCTGCCCTGCCCTATGTGGGCGGTTGCTGAGATCCAAGCGACGACGAAAGCATAGCGGTGACTGGGGATTGTCCTCACCAACAGGCGGGCACCGGCACCTGCGACCTGATTGTTACGAAGGATCAGAGGTGGTGGCCGTCGCGTCGACGGTCACTTGGCGTATTCGACGCTCCGGGTCTCCCTCAGCACGACCACCTTGATGCGGCCCGAGTAGCTCGCCTCCGCATGAAGCCGCTTGGCGATCTCGCGCGCCATGATCTGCGCCCGGTCGTCGTCGACCTCCTCCGGCCGGACCATCACCCGCAGCTCCTTGCCGGCCTGGATCGCGAAGCTGCGCTCCACACCGGGCAGCTCGTCGGCGATCTGCTCCAGCCTCTCCAGCCGCTTGATCGAGGAGGCGAGCGTCTCCCGCCGTGCTCCGCGCCGGGAGGCGGTGATGGCGTCGGCGGTCATGAGGACGAAGGCGCCGATCGACCGCGGCTCCTCGTCGTAGTGGTGCGCACGGACCGCGTGGACGACCGCGGCCGGCCGCCCCAGCCGGGCCAGTATCTCGCCGCCGATGATCGCGTGCGAGCCTTCGACGTGCTGCTCCACGGCGTGGCCGATGTCATGGAAGAGGGCGATCTCCCGCGCCTCCTGGACGTCGTAGCCGATCTCCGCGGCGAGCAGGCCCGCCACCATCGCGGTGTCCTTGCTGTGGACCAGGACGTTGGCGCCGTACCAGCTCCGATAGCGGAGCGTCCCGAGGAGCTTGACCAGCTCCGGGTGCACGCCGGTGATGCCCATCTCCTGGATGGCAGCCTCGCCCTCCTCGCGCAGCCGGTCGGCGATCTCGGAGCGGCTCTTGGCCACCACCTCCTCGATGCGGGCCGGGTGGATGCGGCCGTCGACGAAGAGCCGCTCCAGCGCCACCTTGGCGACCTCGCGCCGCACCGGGTCGAATCCGGAGAGGACCACCGCCTCGGGGGTCTCGTCGACGATGACGTCGATGCCGGTCGCCGCCTCGAGGGCTCGGATGTTGCGCCCCTCGCGGCCGATGATCCTTCCCTTCAGGTCGTCGGTGGGGAGATGGAGGACCGTGACGGCGGCCTCGCCCGTCTGCTCGGAGGCGTGGCGCTGCATGGTGGAGATGAGGATCTCGCGGCCCCGCTCATCCGCCTCCTCGCGTACCCGCTTCTCGGCGGCGCGTATGCGTTCGGCGATCTCGTGGTCCAGCTCGCCCTGGACCTCGTGGAGCAGCTCGGCCCGGGCCTCCTCCTGGCTCATGCCGGCGACCCTCTCCAGCTCCTTGGCGATGCCGGTGCGCTCCTCCTCGATCTGCACGCGGGTCTGCTCGAGCTCCTCCTCGCGCCGGGTGAGCCGTTGCTCCCCCTGCTCCACATCACGATTGCGCTTCTCGAGACCCTCCTCGTGCTGGGCGAGACGCTGCTCCAGGCGCGCCATCTCGCCACGGCGGTCCCGGACCTCGGCCTCGGCCTCGGACCGGAGCCGGTGGGCCTCCTCGCGTGCGGCGAGCACGATCGAGGCACGCTCCTGCTCGGCCGCGCCGCGCTCTTCGCGGAGGCGGGTGGTCTCGACCTCGCGCGACGCGGTGACGCTGTGAAGGAGACGTCGGGCATACAGGAGGCCGGACACGGCGATGACCACGCCCAGCCCAAGGGCGACAAAGGCCAGGATGTCGATGGGAGGTGTCCTCGGAGTTGTCGGGGGGTTGAGGTGGACCGCCACCTCGTTCGGGGCGCCACCCGGGGGACGCAGGTCGTGAGCGGTGCGGCATCCGCCCGTGCTCACGGCCGAACCGGCCACGAATGCCGGACGGTCCCTGGGGTTGTGTCGGCATTGTACGGACCCGGGGCACCGATCGGGGGCCGGAGCCTCAGGAGCTGCCCCGGCGGGTTCTCCGCGGCCCCTCTCCGAAGCGGCCGGCGGCGCCGGCGAGCTCGCCGCCCGCGAGCCGAGAGGGGTTGGTGCCCGGAGTTCGACCCTGCCGGGTCCCCTGCCGCCAGAATTGCCAGGTGAGGCTGTGTCTGACCGTGACGGAGGCAGGGACACGGGCGATGGCCCGGACGACGGAACCCGGAGGCCGCCCTCCGTCATGACCGAGGGCACCGAGGGCCATCCCGCCGACGCCGCTGTTGCCGGTGGTGCGCCTCAGGGTGCAGACGTTGTCGCCGATCTGGAGCACGGGCTCCGCGATACGCGCCAGGCCTCGATCGCCGCCCTCCTGACCGGCACCGCCCTGATCAGGGTCGCCGTGGCCGGGGCGACGGTGGCGGTCCAGTTCTACCTGGCCGACCTGGCACACGGGCATCCGCACGGGACGACCATCGGGCTGGTCGGCACCGCTCAGGCCATCAGCGAGATGGTCTTCGCCCCCTTCCTGGCGCGTTTCGCCGACCGGCTGGGCCGCAAGCTCTTCGTGGTGGGCGGCCCGGTGGTGGGCGCACTGGGATTGATCCTGGTCGCTGCATCCCTCCATCCCCAGCAGATCTTCGCGGCCCGGATCCTGGAGGGGGTGGCCGCCGCCGCCTTCGTACCCACCGCTCTGGGGGCGATCGCCGCGGCGACGTCCCAGAGCGTGCGGGCGCGGGCGCGGGCCAGCGGCGCCTTCGAGGCGGCCACCATGGCGGGGTATGCGGGTGGCTTTGTGCTGGGCCCGTTCGCGTACCACTACCTCGGAAGGGGCGCATTCCTGGTGCTGGCCGCGGTCTACCTGGCCGCCGGCCTCGTCTGCCTGCGCTTCGTCGCCCATGTCCCGCCCCTCCCGGTCACCCGGCTCAGGACGCTCCTGCGAGATGTCTCAGGGCCGGGGCCGATCCGCAGCTTCCTGCCCGCCTGGGTGGCCACATTCGCCCTCATCGGCGCCTACGGGTCCAACCTCGCGTCCCTCCTCCACCACTCCCCCGTCAGGGGCCAGAGGCTGGTCCACCACTTCGACACCCGGTTGGTGTCGCTGGTCCTCGTCAGCGCGATCCTCGTGCTGGTGATCGGGATCGTGCTCTGGACCCCGTGGATCAACCGCCTCGGGCCGGCGAGGCAGATGCGGCGCGCCATCCCGGGTGCCTGGCTCTTCTCAGCCGCGCTCCTGGCGGCCAACAGCCTCCCCCACGTCGCCCTCTTCGTCCTGCTGCCGGTGGCCGGGCTGGGCCTCCTCTGGATGGCCGGGTTCGGTCCGGCGGCGGTCGCCTACCTCGCCAACTGTTCGGAGACCCACACCGCGGACAGGTCGGCCCTCATGTCCATCTACACCGTGACCCTGGCGGCCGGAGGCGCGATCGGCGCCGCCCTGGGCGGCGTGGCGGTGAGCCTGGCGTCCTTTGACGGGCTGGTGGTCTTCGGGTTCCTGCTGGCGGTGTGCACGTTTGTGCTGCTCGGGCCGGTGCTTCGTTGGGAACGGCGCGGCGTGGGACCGGCGCTGGCCGGCCGAGCGGCCTGAGGGCGTCAGGGCCCGGCCTGGCCGGCTGAGCGGCCTGAGGGCGTGGGTCAGCCCTCGTCCGGCAACACCGCCGCGCTCTCCGTGGCCATCTGGCGCAGCACCGCGCGGATGTCCGCCATGTCGAAGCCCCGCCGCTGAAGGGCGGCCGCGAGGCGGCGCACCTCCCCCGGGTCGGTCAGGGGCCCGGAATGGCCGCGGCGGAGCCGGTCGGCGGCGATGCGGACGGCGTCGGCCTGCCCCTCGCCGAGTACCGCCGCCGTCCGGTTGACGGTCTCCGCATCGACGCCGCGCGAGACCAGGTCGGCGAGCACCCGGCGGCGACCGTAGCCGTGGCTGAGACGGCGCTGGGCGAGGTCCTCGGCGAGGCGGGTGTCATCGACCCAGCCGCGGGCCTGGAGGCGGTCGACGGCATCCGTTGCCGTGTCCGGGGCGTACCCGCGGCGCTCCAGGCGGCGCTGCAGCTCGACACGGGAGCGATCCGTCACCGCGAGCAGGCGCTGTGCCATCGCGGCGGCCGCGTCGCGGTCGTCCGGATCGACGGGTGGCGGAGGCTCGTAGCGGCGACCGCGCTGGCCGCCGGAGCCGGCGAAGGGCATGGGGGCGCCTGCCGAGGCCCGGTCAGCCGACCGGGACCGCCGGCGGGACCTCCTCCGCAGCCTCGGCGACGACGGGCGCGGGCAGCGCGTGCTCCCGGACCTTGTTGGCGATCTCCTCGAGGAGATCGGGGTTCTGCTTGAGGAAGTCGCGGACGTTCTCCCGCCCCTGACCGAGGCGGAGGTCGCCGTACGAGAACCAGGCTCCGCTCTTGTCGACGATGCGGGCGTCGACCGCCATGTCGAGCACGCTGCCCGCGAAGGAGATCCCCTCGTTGTAGAGGATGTCGAACTCCGCGTTGCGGAACGGAGGGGCCACCTTGTTCTTGACCACCTTCACCCGAACCCGGCTGCCCACGGCCTCCAGCCCGACCTTGATGGTCTCGATCTTGCGGATGTCGAGTCGCACCGAGGCGTAGAACTTGAGGGCGCGCCCGCCGGAGGTGACCTCCGGGTTGCCGAACATCACACCGATCTTCTCGCGGAGCTGGTTGATGAAGATGACGGAGGTGTTGGACCGGCTGATGGCAGCGGTCAGCTTGCGCATCGCCTGTGACATGAGCCGCGCCTGGAGACCGACGTGGTTGTCCCCCATCTCGCCGTCGATCTCGGCCTTGGGAACCAGGGCGGCGACCGAGTCGATCACGACCACGTCCACAGCGCCGCTGCGGACGAGGACTTCGACGATCTCCAGTGCCTGTTCGCCAGTGTCCGGCTGGGACACCAGCAGCTCCTCGGTCCGCACCCCGATCCGGCCTGCGTACTGGGGATCGAGGGCGTGCTCGGCGTCGATGAAGGCGGCCACCCCTCCCCTCTTCTGGGCCTCGGCGATGATGTGGAGGGTCAAGGTCGTCTTGCCCGAGCTCTCCGGTCCGAACACCTCGACGACCCGGCCGCGCGGGATGCCGCCGACGCCGAGCGCGATGTCCAGGGTCAGGGCACCGGTCGGGATGATCTCGACCCGCTGGGTCAGCACGTCGCCCAGGCGCATGATCGCGCCCTTGCCGTGGCTGCGCTCGATCTGGCTCAGGGCCGTCGAGAGGGCTCGCTCCCGCTCCGTCGTCACCGCGTCCGCCTCCGTGGTGGCGGCCGATCGCCGCCCGGTCACCTCAATTGTACGATCGATTGTACTACTGTGCTGTGTGCTTGTCACGGCTTGATCTCCTGGGGCGGCGTCGGCGGCGATTCCGAACAGATGTACGTCGGTACTGTACCGGGTCGGGGGCCAACGTGCAAGGCCCCGTAATCACAGGGCCGTGGATAGGCGGGGCCCCCAATTCGCCACCGCTCGCCGGCAACGGGCGGTGCTCACAGATGCGCCGCATCTGCCGCCCGTCTGGGGGCGGGAGCCTCCCGCCGGCTCCGGCTCAGGCTCAGGCCCTTACGCCGTGCCGCTCGGGTGAAACGGCTCGAGTCGGGCGATGTCGGCCGCGGTGAGGTGGGCGAAGAGGGCGAGGTCATCGCTCCGACCGAGGAAGCGGATCTGGAGGAGGACGTGCTCCTTGAAGAAGCCCTCCGGGCGGATGACCACCCCGGCCAGCTCACCGTCGTCGAGAACCAGGTCCTGAACCGTTCCCAGCTTCTGCCCGGTGTGACCGAGCATGACGTTCTCGCCGCGGGAGATCTCCAGCTCGTCGAGCCGCTTGTGCGCCTCCTCGACCAGGTGGGGCGCGTAACCCGTCTGGGCGACCTGGGCCATCAGGAGGCGGCCGGCGTCTCCTTTCTCGGGAAGCGCGTAGTGGTAGGTGAGATAGGGCTCGGTCCGCCGGACCTCTGCGGAGGTGATTGAGAGGGTGATGAGCTCCCGCGTGACGTCCTTCACCGCGCCCACCGGGATGGAGATGTCGTCCTCCATCAGCGCGGTGGCCGCCACGTAATGGCCGGAGAAGTGACGCGTTTCCTTGACGACGATGGCGTGGATGTCGAAGCTCTCGCCGTCAATGATCATGAAGTTCAGGAAGCCGACGTGCCTCCCGTCGGCGGAGACGACCTTGGCTCCGAAGTGGAAGTCCTCGACGGAGCGACGCGGTTGCTGCCCTTGAATGGCCATCAAACGAGTCTAGTCGTCGGTGGCGCCCGGCTGTGCCGAGGAGCCGCGGGCGCCCGATGTCAGCCGGGAGCCCAGGAGGAGGGCGGCGCGCACCGCAGCGGCGCGGTTTGCCTCCCGGTTGCCACTCTCGTGCAGCTCGGCGTCCTCGGTCCGATCCCTGCACCATCCCGCCACGTGGATGAGCCCGACCGGCTTGGTGGTCCCCTCGGCCCCCGGGCCGGCCACCCCGGTGATGGCGATGCCGAGGTCGGCGCCCAGGAGCTGTGCCACGCCGCGTGCCATGGCCGCGGCCACCTCGGCGCTCACCGCGCCGAATCGCGCCAGCTGCTCGGGGTCCACGGCCAGGAGGTCGATCTTCACGGTGTCCGCGTAGGCGATGATCCCGCCCCGGACGTAGGCGGAAGCCCCGGGCACGGCGGTGAGCGCGGCTCCCAGGAGCCCGCCGGTGCACGACTCCGCCACCGCCACGGTCAGCCCTCTCGCGAGCAGTTGCCGGCCGAGGCTCGCGCTCTCCGGGAAGTCTCCGGCGAGGTGCGGGACGTTGGGATCGCCGGGATCGTCGTCGGTCCTGGGCGTCACCCGGCTCATGTGACGAAGCCGCGATAGCGCCAGAGGTAGTCGAGCCCGCTGAGCACGGTGGCGACCACCGCCAGGTAGACGAAGACCGTCGCCACCGTGCCCAGCACCGGATAGGGCTGCGCCAGGATCACCAGGCCGATCATGCAATTCTGGGTGAGCATCTTCGACTTGCCCCACGCGCTGGCGCTGACGACGACGCCCTGGGTGGCGGCCAGCGAGCGCAGGCCGGTGATGACGAACTCGCGGGCAAAGATCACCACGACCACCCACCCGGGCAGCAGCGAGTGCTCGACCAGGATCACCAGGACGGTGATCACCATGATCTTGTCCACCAGCGGGTCGAGGAACGTGCCCAGCTCCGTGACCTGGTGGCGGGAGCGGGCGATCCGGCCGTCGAGGGTGTCGGTGAGCGCCGCCAAGGCGTAGGTGACGACGGCCACCTGGTAATGGTCGGTGAAGCCGATTGCTAGCGCGACGCCGATGACCGGGACCAGCAGGAGGCGAAGGATGGTCAGCTGGTTGGGCAGGTTGAGGTGGCGTCTCACCTGTACACGTGAACGGTACCGGTGGTTCCTCCGCTCGGAGTCATCGACCTCCGGTCGTGCCTCCTCACTCCGTCGCTCACCGGTAATTGTTGAACTGCAGGGGGACCTCGAGGTCCATCTCGCGGAGGGCGTGGATCACCCCCTGGAGAGCGTCCTTATCCTTGGAGACCACCCGGAGCTGGTCGCCCTGGATGCGGGACTGCACCTTAGGGTGCTCGCTCCGGATCTTCTTGGTCAGGGTGCGCGCCAACTCCTCGGAGATCCCCCGGCGGAACTTGATCACCTGGCGCAGGTTGCCCTTGGCCGCCGGCTCGGCCTTTTGGGGGTCCAGCACCTTGAGGTCGATGCCGCGCCGGTGGAGCTTGCTCTGGAGGACGTCGAGGATGGCTTTGAGCTGCATGTCGCCCTCGGTGAGGAGGACCAATTGCTCCTTCTCCAGGGTGATCTCCACCGTGATGCCCTTGAAGTCGTACCGGGTCTGGATCTCCCGGCGTGTCTGGTCGACAGCGTTGACCATCTCCTGGTGGTCGAAGTCGCTGACGACGTCGAACGAGTACTCCTGAGCCATCCGGTGACCAAGGATAGCAGCGGCTGTCAGCAAACCCTGCGCCCGTGGGAGGAGGTCTCCCCTACTCCTCCCCCAGCTCGGCCAGCAATTCGTCCACTTGGAGGACGTCCATCAGGACCTCCCGGGACTTGCTGCCCTCGAAGGGACCGACCACGCGCTGTTCGGCCAGCTGGTCGACGAGTCGGGCGGCCCGCGTGTAGCCGACGTTGAGCTTGCGCTGGAGCAATGAGGCGGCGCCCCGGCCCTCGGCGGCAACGGTGTGGGCGGCCTTGGCGAAGAGCGGGTCGCGCTTGCCGGCGTCGCGGGCCCACGACACCGTCGCCTCGACGTGGAAGACCTCCTCCTGGTAGTCCGGCTTCCCCTGCTGCTTCCAGAAGTCGATGAGAGCCTCCAGCTCGCGGTCCGAGCAGAAGGCGCCCTGCAGCCGCCGCGGCTTGCCCTCGTCGATGGGCAGGTAGAGCATGTCGCCCCGGCCGAGCAGCTTCTCGGCGCCCATCTCGTCGATGATGACCCGGGAGTCGACGCCGCTCGAGACGGCGAAGGCCGCCCGGCTCGGGATGTTGGCCTTGATCAGCCCGGTGATGATGTCGGCCGACGGCCGCTGGGTGGCGACGATGAGGTGGATGCCGACGGCGCGGGCGAGCTGGGCCACCCGGCATACCAGGTCCTCGATCTCGCCGGCCGCGACCATCATCAGGTCGGCCAGCTCGTCGATGACGATGACGACGTAGGGGAGCGGCGAGAGCCCGAACCCGGGGGCGCGCTCGTTGAAGGCCGCGATGTTGCGCGCGCCGTGGCTGGCGAAGAGCTTGTAGCGCTCCTCCATCTCCTTGCACGCCCAGCGCAGCGAGGCGACGGCCGCCTCCGGCTCGACCACCACCGGTACGAGCAGGTGGGGCACATCGGCGAAGGTGGAAAGCTCGACTCTCTTCGGGTCAATCAGGATCAGCTTGAGCTGCGCCGGTGTCGCCTGGAGCAGGAATCCCGCCAGGATCGCGTTGATGCACACCGACTTGCCGCTGCCCGTCGCACCGGCGACGAGCAGGTGAGGCATCCGACAGAGGTCGCCGACCACGGGGTGCCCGGAGACGTCGGCGCCGAGGGCGACGGCCAGCCGCTTGCGGGGGTCGCTGAAGGCCGGGGCGCTGATGATCTCCTTGAGCGAGACCAGCTGGGCCGCCTTGTTGGGCACCTCGATCCCGACCGCCGACTTGCCCGGGATGAAGGGCTGGATCCGGATCGGTGCGGCAAGGGCTAGCGAGAGGTCGGTCTGAGCGCCGACGATCTTGCGGACCGGGACGCCCGCGGCCGGCTGCAATTCGTACTGGGTGACCGTCGGACCGCTGTTGGCGCCCACCACCCGAGCCTGGATCGAGAACGACGCGAGGGTGCTGGCGATCAGCGCCGCGGTCGCCTGCACCTCCTTCTCGAGGCGCTCGCGCTTGCCGCTCACGGTGTCGAGGAGCTCGGGGCTGGGGAGCACCCAGACCCGCTCCGGCTCGTCCTCGGTGGCTTCCTCGCCGTGCAGGATCGCCACCTCGGGGATCGCCCCCAGCGGGCGCGCCTCCACCTTGCCCTCGAACTCGCGGGTGAAGGTCTCGGGGGAGGCCGCGACGAGTTCGTCTTCCGGCGGTTCGCCGGGATGGGGCGTGGCCAGCGGTGGCAGGGGCAGCAGCGTGAGGAGCGGCTCCCGCGGGGCCGGGGGAGGCATGAATCCGAGCGGCGCGGCAGTGCCGGTCAGGCTGACAGCCGCCTCTCGTCCCTTCTTTACCGGCTTCGCAGCGGTGGTAGGGTCGGCTGAGGTCTGGTTGGCCAGCCAGCCGCGCACCGCCGCGAACGCGGGCGCGATCCGGAGCTCGACGGCCAGCACCAGCCCCGCGCAGACCAGGACGAGCATGAAAGCCGCGGTCGCGGCCCCACCGAGCCGGTCTGCCAAACCGGCGCTGAAGTGCTGGCCGATCGACCCGGCACTGCCCGAGAAGATCAGACCGAAGAAGCCGAGCATGGCGACCGCCACCAGGAGGCTGCCGGCGGCGGCCAGAGCCCCACCGGTCCAGGCGCGCTGGCCGAGCAGGCGAGCCCCGGTCACGATCAGGCCGGCCGCGATCACCCAGGCGCCGATGCCGAGCGATCCGAGCAGCGCGTCCTGGACCGGCCGGGCGATCGACCCGCCTCCGGGAATGGCGAGGACGACCGCGAGCAGCAGCCCGAGGCCGACCAGCCCGATGCCGCTCAGCTCCCGGCGCTGGTCCGCGCTGATCAGCTGCTTGCGGGGAGCCCGTACTGGCTTCCCCGGCCGACGCCCGCTTGGACGGCCGTTCGTGGCGCGGCGGGGAGCGGTGCGCGCCGGACTTGTGCGAGGTCGGGTCTGGGTCCGGGGAGGCATGTCGGTCTCTGAGCCTCGTGTGTGACGTGTGGAGGGCGGCGGGCCGCGCCGATCGTAGCAGGGCGGGGCAGCTTGCGAATGGGCGTTCGGGAAGTTCGGTTCGGGCCGCGAGTGGCCCAACCTGGCGCCAGCCCCGGGCTGCTGACGGGGTTGTCCGCGGACGCCTACCATCCCGTTCCGTGCCTCTCGGCCCCACCCAGTCTCCCGCGCCCACGCGGCGATCGGCGCCGCGGTGTCCGGCGGTGGCCGGGGGTGGGGATCGCTCCGGCGAGCTTCCGCCGCGACCGCTGCCGTGACCCTCGCGGCGGTGTTGTGCTCCGCCTGCAGCCAGACCACCCCGCCCTCGCAACCGGTCACTTCAGGCGCCGCCAGCCAGGCGACCTCGACGTTGGCCGCGGGGACGCTCAGCGCCACCAGCCTGCTCGCCGGCGCTCAGCGGGCGGTCGACCGCGCCGGGAGCTTCGAGCTGGCGGTCCAGGGGCGCAACTACGTGCTGCCCCAATGGGGTGGGGTTGACGGTGGCACGGTCGCTGTCACGCGTGGCGGAGATGTCACCGCCACCCTCACCCGGACCGGCGACGGTCTCTACACGATGATCTTCGTCAACA
>CABDXX010000404.1_pt1 | contig 14114 bp, 13 predicted proteins | sample 3131841 | NCBI WGS metagenome assembly CABDXX01 (sample SAMEA5534336, study PRJEB31848) | metagenome | biome: tundra; feature: field; material: soil | place: USA | collected 2013-05 | depth 0.15 m | reverse complement strand
GGTGCGGTAGTCCGGCATGCGTGACGCTCTCCCACCAGTCAGCTCCGGGCATCGTAGCGAGTGCGATGCGCGACAGCGCCCGAAGGTCGCAACGGTTCCCGGTCAGCTCCCGCAGCTCACGCGGTCGCCGGCTCGCCGCGACCTCCGCGGACGACGACCCACAGCACCACCGCGGCGGCGACGATGAGCGCCGGCTCCACGGTGAGAGCGCGCAGCACCCCGACGTGGTCGGAGAGGACGCCGAGGAGGAGCGGGGCGGTGCCGATCGCCACCCCGACCGCGACCTGGGTCCTGGCCATGGCCTGGTCGGTCTTGCCCCCACCCGCGCCCAGGGCCATCGCCAGGCTGAGCGGGTAGAGGTTGCCGACGCCCAGGCCGGTGACGAAGAGGGCGATGGCCGAGAGGACGGCCACCCGGCCGAGCCAGAGCGCGAGGAACCCGGCCATGGCGACCACCAGGGCAAACCCGATGACGCGCTCGGCCCGCCCCGGCCGGCGGGTCAGCCGGGCGCCGACCAACCGCCCTGCCAGCTCGCCGGCCACGAAGAGGCTCAGGACGATCGATGCGGCTCCGGTCGACAGCCGGACGCTGATGTGGAGCAGAGCGACACCGTAGAAGATGACCGCGAACTCGATGCCGACGGCCAGCGCCACCAGCAGACAGGGGCCCCAGAAGCCCCGCGGCAGACGGCGGGCCGCGGAAGTGGGGGTGGAGCGTGCGGGGAACGCGGTGTGACGCAGCAGGACAAAGAGCACCGCCAACGCCAGCACCGGCACCAACAGTGCGGTGCGCCAGCCGGCGGCGGTGCCGGTGAGCACACCCAGCAGCGCCGGCACCACCACGCCGGTGCCACTCGCGCCGACGTTGGCCTCGAGGAGGGCACGGTCCCGCTGCCGCCCGTGGCGGTCCGCCAGCGCCACCGAGCACCCGGCGCCCAGGTAGGTGCACCCGACGCCCAGGACAAATGCGGCGAGCAGGGTGACGATGACCAGGTGGCCAACGAAGAAGAGCAGGGCACCGAGCACGGTGGCGGCGGCGGAGAGCCAGAAGACCCGATGGCGGCCCACCCTGCGGGTCAAACGATCAAAGGTCATTCCGGTGACCACCGCCCCGACGGAGAAGATGGTGGAGTGCAGGCTGGCAACGGTGTAGGAGAGGTGCAGCTCCTGATGGAGGAAGGCGAGCACCGGGCCCAGGGCGTAGAGATAGAAGGCATAGGACGAGAGGCTTATGTAGGCGAGCCAGGTGAGCCGGTCGCGAGTGAAGGGCGGGGCCTCCGCGCCGCTCAGGGACGCCACCGCGGAGGCCGCGAGCCGGTGAGCTCGCGCACCGCGACGCGAGACCTCGGCCGGATGGTGAGGCGGTCCTCCCCCTCGGGGTGCCGGGTGCCGAAGGCGAGGGTGTGCCGGACCCAGTCGACCGAGCGGCCCAGCACCTCGGCCAGCTCGTCGTCGTCGAGGCCGCGGCGCGACTTGACCCGGCGGATGGCGGATGCCACACGGTCGAGATCCGGCTCGTCCAAGTCGATCTCCTCGAGGAGGCGGAGCCCGGAGAGGTCGCCGGCCACCACCCCGGCACGCGCCAGGAGATGGTCGGTGATCGCCTCGAAGGCGTCCACCGCCGCCCGCAGCGGTCGGTCGCGGCCGGTCCCGAACATCTCGGCGTGCTCCCGGACGGTGAGGCGCTGGTCGTTGGCCTCGGAGATGCGCGAGCTGTGCGGGATCACGACCGGGCAGACCAGGTCGCCGAAGCGGTCCTGGAGATTCTCGATGACCTCGGCGTCGGCCACCCCGTTGTGCTGGCGCCGCCAGATCGTGATCAGGGAGCGCTGGAGCAGGTCGCCCGTCTCCAGGCCCAGCTCCTCACGCACCCGGACGGCGGTCTGGAGCATGTCCCCAGCGTGCCGGGCGTCCGGCGCGCTGGCGGTGGTCGGCATCAGGAGCTGGTCGGCGGCCACCAGCACGGCGGCGATGACCGGCTCGGAGTGGCCGGTGTCGATCACCGCCCAGTCGTAGGCGCCGGCGACGACCGCGAGGCAGCGCTGGATGAGGAAGGGGCCGCCCTCGGCCGACTGGAGCACCAGGTCCGCGTCGGCGAGCCGGGGCGAGCTGCCCAGGAGGTCCAGGTTGTCGGAGACCGAGCCGATGTAGGGGCGGGGGTCGAGCGACGCGGGCGGGTCCGCCAGCACGGCGTCGAGGCCCATGCCGGCGAGGCGGGGGCCGCGGGCGTAGCGGGTGAGGTCGGCCTGCTTGTCCGCATCCACGGCGAGCACCCGCAGCCCCCGGCGGGCCAGCTCGGCGGCGACCTGAAAGGCCAGGGTGGACTTTCCCACCCCACCCTTGTTGGCGGTGACCGCGAGTACCCGCATCACCGGAGCTGCTGCGACGTTACGTTACCTGTCACCGAACCTCGTGAGTACGCGCGGAACAGAACGTTGAAAGACACGCCGCACCCGGGCGGCGTAGCGTGGACACTACGGTAAGGGCGACTCGGGTGTCAACCCAGGGTCTGGGGGGAGGCCGCAGACGGATCGCCGGCGCCGGCAGGTCGCATCGAACGGGCCACATAGACCGCGATGTCGTCGACCGCCACCCGCTCCTGGGCCCCCCGGGCGGCGATCCCCTCGTCGAACATGGTCCGGCAGAAGGGGCAGGCAGTGACCACCCGGGTCGCCTCGGTCTCGATGGCCTGATCGACGCGGCGGTGGTTGACCCGCGGCTGTGGCTCCTCCATCCACATCCGTCCGCCTCCCGCGCCGCAGCACATCCCCTCACGCCGGCTCCGCTTCATCTCCACCACCCTCATCCCGGGGATGCGCTCGAGGATGTCGCGCGGCGGCGCGAAGATGTCATTCCACCGGCCCAGGTAGCAGGAGTCGTGATACGTCACCGTCTCCTCGATCGGCCGCTCCAGAACGATCCGCCCCGAGGTGATCAGCCGGTCGATCAGCTCGGTGTGGTGGATCACCTCGTAGTGACCGCCGAGGTCGGGGTATTCGTTGGCGAATGTGTTGAAACAATGGGGGCAACTCGTGATGATGCGGCGAACTCCGTGCCCCGCCAGCACCTCGATGTTCTGCTTTGCGCGCTCCTGGAAGAGGTATTCGTTGCCGATCCGGCGTGCCGGGTCGCCGGTGCAGCGCTCCTCCACTCCGAGGATGGCGAAGTCGACGCCGGCGACCTGGAGGATGCTGACCAGGGAGGTGGCGATGCTCCGCGCCCGCTCATCGTAGGAGACGGCGCAGCCGACCCAATACAGGTACTCGGCATCAGGTTTGTCGCCGATGCGCGGGACGTCGAGGCCGATCGCCCAGTCGGCGCGTTTCTGGTGCGAGATGCCGTAGGGGTTGGAGACGTTCTCGATGGCGCGCAGGGCAGCCTCGGCCTGGCGCGGCATCCGCGATTCGTCGAGCACCAGATGGCGCCGCATCTCGGCGATCTTGGGAACGTGCTCGATGAACACCGGGCACTGGTCCATGCACGCCCCGCACATGGTGCACGCCCAGAGCGTCTCCTCGCTGACGACACCACCGATCAGGGGGCGCTCGCCGCCGTTCCTTCCCACGGCGGCGGCCACCTGATCGGGGGACAGCCATGACGGCTGGAAGCTGCCGGGAAGGTCAGGGACGGATCCCGGGCCGCCGCCGGTCACCCACATCACCGGCTCACCGGCACGCTGCCCCTCCGCGGAGGCCATCTCCTGCTCGGGGTGGGCAGCGTGCCGCGTGGCGCCGTAGCCACCCTTGAGCTGCTCGTAGGCGGCGTCCCGCAGATCGGTGATCAGCGTCTTGGGGGAGAGCACCTTGCCGGTGAGGTAGGCGGGACAGTGCGACTGGCACCGGCCGCACTCCGTGCAGCTGTAGAGGTCGAGCACGTCCTTCCACGAGAAGTGCTCGAGGGCAGCCGCGCCGAAGTGCTGATCGCTCTCGTCCGGTGCCGACATCACGGCGTCGATGTCAATCGGACGCAGCCGTCCCTTCGGCTTCGCGTCGCGGAGGACGACGTTGAAGGCCGCCGTGACGATGTGGAGATGCTTGCTGTAGCCGAGGTAGACGACGAAACCGAAGACCAGGAGGAGATGGCCCCAGAAGAAGACTCCGTGGAGCGCGGTGAGCGCGCCGCTGCCGGATCCGAGCGGCGTGAAGAGATGGCTGAGCGCCGAGGCCACGGGCCGGTCGGCTGCCAGCGCCTCGGGGGAGTGCTCGGCGATGAGGGTCGCGTAGTTGAGCTCCATGCAGGCGAGGAGCGCCGCGATCCAGACGAGGATGAGGAGCGCGTCGCGGCGATGGCTGCCGCGGAAGCGAGCGGGCCGGATCACCAGCCGGTTGATCAGGGCGAGCAGCACGCCGGTTAGCGCGAGGACGCAGAAGAGGTCCTGGAGGTAGGCGAGCGCGGGGGCGATGAAGGGGATGGTGTCGAGCCGGACGCCGACCACCAGAGCCTCGACGATCCCCTGGGCGATGGAGGTGAGCAGGACCAGGAAGCCCCAGAAGATCAGGGCGTGGAGCACCCCCGCGTAGGGCCAGCGGAGCAGCCGTCCCTGGCCGAGGACGTTCCCCAAGAAGGCGCGCACCCGCCCCCGGATGTCGCCGCCGCGCCGGTCGGGGCGCCGCGATTGGCGCATCAATTGGACCAGGCGCCGCCATCTCAGCGTGGTGAGTGTGAACGACGTGCCGGCCAGCCCCACCAGGGCAATGGGGCTGATGATTGGGACGATCATTGGCAGCCGCGCCCATGCGGGTGCGCGGCGGTCGTGCGACCCGCGGCCGGCGCGAGGGGCCTCACCGGCCGCGCCACGTGGGCGGGCGCTTCTCCAGGAAGGCGGAGAGTCCCTCGCGGGCGTCCTCGCTGCCGAGCACCCGGTCAAACTCCTCCCGCTCGCGGCGCAGCCCGTCCTCCAAGGGGCCGTCCAGCCCACGGTGGACCGCGCGCTTGATGGCGGCGACGGCGAGCGGCGGGCGCTCGGCGAGCAGGCCGGCCAGGACCAGCGCCTCCCGGCGGAGATCGGCGGGGGGGACGACCCGGGTGACCAGTCCCCATGCGAGCGCGCGCGCGGAGTCGACCTGCTCCCCGGTCAGGAGCATCTCCAGCGCACGCCCCCTGCCCACCAGACGGGGCAGCCGCTGGGTGCCTCCCCAGCCGGGTATCAAGCCGAGCTTGATCTCGGGCTGACCGAAGCGGGCGTTCGCGCTGCAGATGCGCAGGTCACAGGCAAGAGCGATCTCGCAACCTCCGCCGAGGGCGAAGCCGTTGACCGCGGCGACCACCGGAAGACGCGAGGCCTCCAGCCTCCGCGTCACCTCGACGGAGGCCGTGACGTCGGCGGGGAACTCGGTCAGATCGGCTCCGGCCGAGAAGTGGCGATCGCCGTCACCGGTGAGCACCAGCGCACGGCAGGCGGGGTCCGCCTCGGCCGCGGTGAGCGCCTCCAGCAGCGCGACCGCGACCGCGCGGCTGATGGCGTTGACCGGCGGATGGGTGATGGTGACGAGGGCGGCCGCGCCCTCGCGTTCGACACGGATCGGGTCGGCGGTCTCGGCCATGGATGGGCACGCTAACCCACGCGGCAGCTCTCGTGGGGCAACCCGACTCGCTGCGGGCCGCGGTGGGGCCATGATCGGTGGCGATGACCGACAAGCCCGAGCCGATCCCGCCTCCCCTCCTCCCGTCCCGGGTCGACCCGGAGCGGCTCCGCGACCTGGAGGCGGCCGCCCTGGACGCCGAGGCGACCCGGCTCGCCGAGGCCGAGCGGGCGACGCGGACCGCGATGTCCCCGTACGACCGCCAGCTCCGTGAGATCCGCGCCCGCATGGAGGAGGTCGCCACCGAGCGGCGCCGCCGCGAGCGGGCCGGGCGCCATGCCGCGCGCATCGCCGTGCGGGAGATGGCCGGGAGTGGCGAGATGCCGGCCCTGGCCGACGCCCTGCTGGCGGAGCCCTCACCGCTTCCGGAGGAGAGACCGCTCTCCGAGGTGCGAGCGTTCCTGACGAGCGGCGGCCAGGTCGGCTTCGGCTACCCCACCCGTCCCGGGGTGCTCGGCTTCACGGACGGCCGCCAGCTCCGCAACGCCGCGACCTGGGGGGAGGCCCGGGCCCTCTACGCCGACGGCTGGGAGCCCGGCGCCCCGGGCAGCGCCGGGGTGCGCGGGGTCCGCGTCCACCTGAGCGGCACCCGCGTCGAGCGGGTGGTGACGCTGGGCGAGGTGGTGCTGGAGCTGGCCGGCGGCGGGACGGTCGCCACCGGCCAGCCCTCCTGAGGGCGAGGCGCGGGGGCAGCTCCCCGCGGACTGCCGCTTCGGGCTACAGGCGCTCGAATCGGTCGATCGCGAGCACGAAGACGGTGGCGCCGCCGACCTCCACGTCGACCGGAGGCGGCGCCGCCGTGCCCGCCGCCGGCCCCGCCGCGGCGGGGGCCTGGAGCCGTTCGTTGCGCCGCTTGGCGCGGCCCCGGATCAGCTCCATGACCTTGTCCACCTGGGTGGCCTCGACACCGATCAGGAGGGTGGCGTTTTCACGGTCCAGGAACCCGCCGGAGCTGCCCAGGCGAGTGCACGCGAAGCCGGCGTCGTTCAGGGCGGTGACGCAGCTGTCGGCGTCCTTGTTGTGGAGGACGGCGAGGACCAGCTTCACCGGGGTCCTCCGCCGGCATCCGACGCCGTCGCGTGACGCTCGGCGAGCCGCCGCAGGGCCACCCCGCTGATCTCGGCGAGGACGACCGCGGGCGGACGGCTGGCGTCGATTCTCACGATCCGTCCCGGATCAGCGGCGGCCAGCTCGACGAAGCCCTGCTGGACGGCGTTGTGGAAGCCGTCGGCAGCGGTCTCGAAACGGTCGAGAGGGAGCTGCTGCGAACGCTGGCGGTCCTCGGCGGTCGGGCGGGGAAGCTGGAGCAGGAAGGTGAGGTCCGGCCAGACGTCCATGCAGGCCTGGGTGTGCAGCCATTGCAGCGCGGGGACGGGAAGACCGCGCCCGGCGCCCTGGTAGGCGAGCGTCGAGTCCGCGTAGCGATCGGCGATCACCACGGCCCCGGCCTGGAGCGCCGGGAGGATGCGCTCGCGGAGGAGCTGGACCCGCCCCGCGATGAAGAGCAGCGCCTCGGTCCAGGGGTCGATCCGGACCTGGTGATGCTGGAGCAGGTAGCCGCGGACCAGGTCACCGAGCTGGGTGTCGCTGGGGCGCAGGGCGACGACGTCGCGGCCCGAGCGGCTCAACTCGCCGGCAAGCGCAGCCCCCTGGGTGCTCTTGCCCGCTCCGTCGATCCCCTCCAGAGAGATGAAGAAACCGGGCCAGGACGACACGGTCACGGAGTATGAGCCCCACGCGCCAAGCGGCGCAGTCGTCAGGAGGCCGGCGTAGCGAGGATGACCAGGTACCGGTTCGGCTCCTCGCCCTGGCTCCGGGCGACCATCTCGTGCTGCTCGACCAACTCGTGCTGGAGCCGGCGGACGTAGGCGTTCTGGGGCGCGAGGTCCACCTCGCCCCCGATCTGCCGGGCCCGGTCGATCCCCTCCCGCGCCTCCTCGAGCGCCGACTCGGTGGGGTCGGGCGAGGCGACGCCGTAGACCCGGGAGAGAGCGCCCTTGATCTGGGACACGGTGTTGCTGCGCAACACCTCGATGGGGATGCCCGACGACTCGGCGAGCCGGACCGGCGAATCCTTCCGCCGGTAGTAGTTCTTGAGGGTCAGGACGATGTCGGAGTCCTCGACGTGGTGCTGGATGCGCACCGGAAGCTTGAGCTCGCGCACCGACTGCTCGAGGTAGCTCCGCGAGATCCCGTAGGGAAAGACCGACAGCGGCGGTGTGAGGCGGGGCGAGCCGTTGCCCCCGCGCTCCCCGGGCTCGCGGCGGCTGCGCTGCTGGTTGGCGATGTACTGCTCGACGTCGAAGCCGCCCCGGCGGTGCTCACGCTCTCGTGGCCGGCGTCCCCCACCGCCGAAGGGCGGGGGCTCGAACTGGCTGGGTGGCCCCCCCGTCTCGATCCGGCTGATGATCTGTCCCGCCTCGCCGCGCATCCGGACCTGGGGTGGCTTGTACTTGCCGCGGAGCGCCTCGTCGACAGTCTCGGCCACGGGCATGTGGACCGCCACCCGATCGCGCTGCTGGATCTCGACGAGGACGTCGAAGGTGGGCGGCGCCTTGCGTTCGAGCACCGACTTCTGGGTGCCCCGGCGGCGCGCCTCCTCGTCGGAGAGGGTGACGGTCTGGATGCCGCCAAGCAGGTCGTTGAGGGTGGGGTTGACCAGCAGGTTGTCGAGGGTCATGCCGTGGGCTGTGCCCACCAGCTGCACCCCGCGCTCAGCGATGGTCCGGGCCGCCGCCGCCTCCAGCTCGGTGCCGATCTCGTCGATGACGATGACCTGAGGCATGTGGTTCTCCACCGCCTCGATCATCACGGCGTGCTGCTTGGTCGGGGTCTGCACCTGCATCCGCCGGGAGCGCCCTATCCCGGAATGGGGGATGTCGCCGTCACCCCCGATCTCGTTGGAGGTGTCCACAATGACGACCCGCTTGCCCTCGTCGTCGCTCAGCACCCGGGCGCACTCGCGGAGCATGGTGGTCTTCCCGATGCCGGGGGCTCCGAGCAGGAGGATGCTGCGGCCCTGGATCACGATGTCCTTGATGATGTCGATGGTCCCGGTCACCGCGCGGCCGACGCGGCAGGTGAGGCCCACGATGGCTCCGGCGCGGTTGCGGATCGCGCTGATGCGATGCAGGGTGCGCTCGATCCCAGCGCGGTTGTCATCGCCGAAGTCGCCGACGCGCTGGACGACGTACTCGATGTCGGCGTTGGCGACCGGCACCCGGTCGAGGAGGACCTCACCGTCGACGAAGCGCGCCTCGGGCTCGCGGCCGACGTCGAGCACCACCTCGAGCAGGTCCCCCCGGTCGGCCGCGGCCGCCTGGGCGGCGAGGGCGATCCGGGGTGGGAGGGCCGCGAAGAGGAGGGCCAGCTCCTCGCTCCAGCCGGGACCGTAGGGCGCGGGTGTCCCGGAATCGGGCGTCTTCGGTCCGCGGGGGACTAGGGGAGCGGCGATCGCTCGCTCCTCCGGCTGAGGACCCGGAGCGAGGGAGAGGTCTCCCCGGCGGGCACGGTCTGGGCCAGGTGCGCGCGGACGAGCACCGGCTTCTTGCGCGCCGGCTCGGCCCGGAACCTGACCTTGCTGGCGAGGTCCCTGACCAGCAGCACCTGGGTGCCGTAGATCGCGAATCCGCGGTGCTGGAGGCCGCGGATCAGCTCGGAGTCGTAGTGACGGAGCACCGAGGAGACCGGGCCGGGGGGCAGCTCCCGGAGTGCGGCGTCGATCACGGCCTCGCGCAGCCGCGGATGGTGGCCGTCGCACATCAGGGAGATCAGGGTGGGGCGGGTCGCCGACGCGGGCCGGATGGCCGCCCAGGCCACCACCCCCGGCTCCTCGACCACGAAGTGGCGGACTTCGTCGCGGTTGACCCGGGTCAGGGCCCCCTCCGCGAAGGCGGCCTGCCAGACCTTGAGGGAGGACCCCTCCAGGCTCGCGACGTGGGAGGGCGTGGTGCGCAGGTAGAGGAGGTAGATGGCCCCCACGTCCTCCGGGCGAGCGGGGCGGAGGCTGACGCTGCGGGCGGTCTGGGGGGTCACCGGGGCGTCATCGCTGTAGAGGATCTGTTCGGTCGCCAGCTGGACAAAGCCCTGCTCCAGGAAGGTGCCGACCAGCGGGTGATCCAGGGGCAGGCGGACCACGAAGCGCTGGATGCCGTGCTCCAGCGCGTGGTTGGTGAGGTGGGTGAGCAGCTGGGCCCGGGCGAAATGGCCGCTGGCGGTCGCGGCGACGCAGAGGTTGAGGATCTGGAGGGTGCCGGCCCGATCCCCGGAGACCTGTGCCTGGATGAATCCGACGATGCCCTCACGGGTCTCGGCGACGAAGAGGGTGTCCCCGGCGGCCCCGACGTTGAAGGGGACCAGCGACGAGACCGTCTTGCTGAGTGCGTACCAGAGCCGGAGCAGCGTCGCCTGCGGCACCGGGTGGTCGGGCGAGAGCTGGGTGGCCTGCTCGTCGCCGCTGCCGGCCTCCTCGTAGAGCCGCTCGATGTGGGCCAGGTCGCGGAAGGAGGCCGCCCGGATGTTCACGCCGCACTGCCCTCCGCGGGGAGCGGAGCACCACTCTCCAGGAGCTCGCCGACGCCGTCGAGGAAGAGGCGGTGGAGCCGGAGATCGCCGGTCATCTCGGGGTGGAAGGTGAAGCTCAGGTGCCGGCCCTGGCGCACCGCGACCGGACGCCCCTCGTGGGCGGCGAGCACCTCGACCCCCGGGCCACATCCCTCGATGACGGGGGCCCGGATGAAGACGGCGCGAAAGGTGCCGGAGCCGAGCAGGGGGAGGTCGAGGTCGCATTCGAAGGAGTCCACCTGACGGCCGTACCCGTTGCGCCGGGTGCGCAGGTCGAGAGCGCCGAGGGCGAGCTGGTCGGCGGTGCCGTCGAGGATCTCCCGGCTGAGCAGGATGGTGCCCGCGCAGGTCGAGAAGGTCGGCATCCCGCCGGCCAGGCGGTGCCGGAGGGGCGCCTCCAGCCCGAAGACGCGGATCAATCGGCTGAGCGTGCTCGACTCGCCCCCGGGCAGCGCCAGAGCGTGGACACTCAGGATCTCCTCGGCGGTCCGCACCGGGAACGCCTCGGCTCCTGCCTGGTCGAAGGCGGCGAGGTGCTCGCGGACATCCCCCTGCAGTGCGAGCACACCTACTCGAACGATGGCTTCAGGTCCCCCGGACACGCGAGCCGCCCTGGAGGGACGGCGCCGGCGGCATCTCGGTCACTACCACCAGTTTACCCAAGGGTCGGGCGCCGCAGACGTGACGGCTCTCCCACGGGCGACGTCAGGCGAAGACTCCGACCACCTGGAGCGCCCAGAGGAGAGCGGCGGTCACCGGGTTGTCGAGGCCGCCAGCCCGATGAGGATGCGGCGGGAGCTGGAGAGACCAGAGGACGGCGCGGCGAACTGACGTGCGTTACGACGAAGTGCCGGGGCCTCTGACGCCGGCGTCGGCGCCCAGGGCCGCGATCTGCCTCACCAGCCGCGGGTGGCGAGCAGCTCCTCCTTGGGCAGGGTGGCGACGTCGATTCCCCGCATGGCCTTGCCCAGCCCGGCGCTCACCTCGGCGATCACCTCCGGCTTGTCGAAGTAGGTGGTGGCGGCCACGATCGCCTTGGCGTAGCCGAGGGGGTCGTCGCTCTTGAAGATGCCGCTCCCGACGAAGTTGCCGTCGGCGCCGAGCTGCATCATCAGCGCGGCATCCGCCGGGGTGGCGATCCCGCCGGCCGAGAAGTTGACCACCGGGAGCTTTCCGGTCTCGGCGACCTCGGCGACCAGCTCGTAGGGAGCCCCGAGCCGCTTGGCCTCGGCCATCAGCTCGTCGTGGCGCAGCGCCTGCAGGCGCCGGACCCCGCCGAGGACCGCACGCATGTGGCGAACCGCCTCGACCACGTTGCCGGTGCCGGCCTCGCCCTTTGTCCGCACCATGGCCGCCCCCTCACCGATGCGGCGAAGGGCCTCGCCCAGGTCGCGGGCCCCGCAGACGAAGGGCACGGTGAACGCCCACTTGTCGATGTGGTTCTCCTCGTCGGCGGGCGTCAGCACCTCGGATTCGTCGACGTAGTCGACGCCGAGCGACTGTAGGACCTGGGCCTCGACGAGGTGGCCGATCCGCGCCTTGGCCATCACCGGGATGGTGACCGCGGCCATGATCCCCTTGATCAGCGAGACGTCGCTCATGCGGGCGACGCCACCCTCGCGGCGGATGTCGGCAGGGACCCGCTCCAGGGCCATGACCGCCACCGCCCCGGCCTCCTCGGCGACCTTGGCCTGCTCGGGGGTGACCACGTCCATGATCACCCCGCCCTTGAGCATCTCGGCAAGGCCACGCTTGACGCGCAGCCCTCCCCGGTGCTCGCCGGTGGGGGCCTGGTCGTGGGTGCCGTCAGCGTTCATCTGGTCGCCTGCCTTGGTGCGTGTGGTCAGTAATCCCACCATTCTAGGCGGCTGCGCTCTCCCGGCACCCGGACCGGGGCGCTCGCGGGGTGGCTTCGAGGCTCCGAGGTGGCTGTGTCAGCATTGAGCCGTCCGAGGGGAATGGGTTGCTGCGAACACTGGGGAGATCGAGACGGTGAATGCGACCATCGAGCGACCGGCGAGTTCTAGCGGTACATTTGCCCTTGGGGGGCAGCTGGTGGTGCATCGCCTCGGGTTTGGCGCGATGCGGATCACCGGGCCCGGGGTCTGGGGTGAGCCCGCCGATCGGGACCAGGCCATCGCGGTGCTGCGGCGAGCCGTCGAGCTGGGGGTCGAGCTGATCGACACCGCGGACTCGTATGGCCCCTACGTCAGCGAGGAACTGATCCGGACCGCTCTCCGCCCCTATCCCAGCCAGCTCGTGATCGCGACCAAGGCCGGACTGGTGCGCACCGGGCCCAACCTCTGGAGCCCGGTCGGCCGGCCCGAGTACCTGCGCCAGGAGTGCGAGATGAGCCTCCGACGGCTGGGGCTGGAACAGATCGCGCTCTTCCAGCTCCACCGCGTCGACCCCGAGGTCCCGCTCGAGGAGCAGGTCGGTGAGCTGGCCGCTCTCCAGAGCGAGGGCAAGATCCGCTTCATCGGGCTCTCCAACGTGAGCGTCGACCAGATCAGGGCGGCCCGGGCCGTCGTCCCGATCGCGACCGTGCAGAACCGGTACAACCTGGTGGACCGGGGATCCGAGGATGTGGTCGAGCACTGCGAGCGCGAGCACATCGGGTTCATCCCCTGGTTCCCCCTGGCGACGGGCGACCTGAGCCGGCGCGACGGCCCCCTCACCGCCTTCAGCGAGAGGCTGGGGGCCACCCCGTCGCAGGTCGCGGTGGCCTGGCTATTGCACCGCTCGCAGGTGATCCTGCCGATCCCGGGCACGGCCTCGGTCGCCCATCTGGAGGAGAACGTCGAGGCGGCTCTGATCGGGCTCACCGACGAGCAGGTCGCCGAGTTGGGCAAGCTCGGAGCGGAGTCCTGAGGAGGACGCTCGGTCAGACCTCTTCCGGGCGGCGCTTCGACTCGGGCGGGTAGTGCCGGCGGAGCAGCTCGAGGAAGGCGCGCATCCAGGAGGGGTTGTCGGACCAGGCACGCGCCGAGACCATCATCCCGTCGACCACGGCGGCGGCGTCCACGAACTCGGCCCCGGCTGCCCGGACGTCAGGTGCCAGCGCGGGAAAGGCGGCGGTGCGCCTCCCGCCGAGCACTCCGGCGGCGGCCAGGGCCAGCGACGCGTGGCACGTCTGTGCCACGGGTTTCTCCTCGGCGAAGAAGTGCCGGATGATCCGCAGGACGTCGGGGTCGTTGCGGATGTACTCCGGGGCGCGGCCTCCCGGGATGACCAGGGCGGCGTATCCGGCGGGATCTACCTCCGCGAAGGCGAGGTCGGCAGGCCAGCTGTAGCCAGGTTTCTCGGTGTAGGTGTCGTAACCCTCGACGAACTCATGGATCACGAACTGGAGCTTCTTGCGGCTGGGCCCCGCGATGTGGACCGTGTAGCCCTCCTCGAGAAGCCGCTGGTAGGGGTACATGACCTCGAGCGATTCGGCGGCGTCCCCCGCCAGGATCAGCACCTTGGCCATCTCGCAATCTCCCAGCGCGGCGGCCAGCCCCTGAGGCAGGGCTCGGCCGCCAGCCAGTCCACCCTAGTCGCGGCCCGGGCCGCGGGTCAAGCTGGGGCGGTGCCGCCGAGCGGGTGCCGTCCTGGCCGCCTGAGCCCCGCTGCTATCATGCCGACGATCGGGAAGTAGCTCAGCCAGGTTAGAGTGCACGGTTCGGGACCGTGAGGTCGGGAGTTCGAATCTCCCCTTCCCGACGCTGTCGTAGCGGACGGGTCACGCGAGCGGCGGGAGCCACTCCGTTTCCTGTACAACGGGGCGCATGGCGCAGCGGCGGCGACGCGTGAGCGCGCTTCTCGCACCAATCGAGGATGCTCACGCTCGACGCGTGGTGCTGGCCGGCGTCGCCGGGCTGCTGATCACCGCCCCCCTCTCCTTCCAGCAAGCGCTCGCCGCGCGCCCGGTGGTGGGCTGGATGCTCACCCTCGCCGGCGCGGCGCTCGCGGTGGGGTGCGCGCGCCG
>CABDXX010000382.1_pt1 | contig 15308 bp, 18 predicted proteins | sample 3131841 | NCBI WGS metagenome assembly CABDXX01 (sample SAMEA5534336, study PRJEB31848) | metagenome | biome: tundra; feature: field; material: soil | place: USA | collected 2013-05 | depth 0.15 m | reverse complement strand
CGGTGAGACTTCCGTCCGACGGGAGGTACGGCTTCTGGGCGGGCAGGATCAGCCCACTCGAGGAGCTCGCCGCAGTTTCATATCCGGACTCACCCAGAAGGGCGAGGGCGTTGCGGTCGATGCCGTAGCTGACCGCCTTGCGCACCTGCGCGTCCCCGATCCCGGTGGCCCCGCCGTTACCCGTGTTCAGGTTGAACCAGAGGGTCTCGATGGCGCCGGAGGCGAACCACGCGTGGTTGGTCTGGGGGTCGAGGTCGACGTAGTTGGCGTAGACGTTGGGGATGTCGTTACCGGCCCAGTCGAGCTGGCCGCTCACCAGCGCGTCGCTGGCCGCGGCGTTGGTGGCGAGGGAGGGGGTCTCGATCTCGGACTCCGGCGGTTTCCCACCCCAGTAGTAGGGATTCGGCTTCCACTTGATGAGAGAGCTGGAGTAGCTGTCCAGCATGAAGGACCCGGTGCCGACCGGGTCAGTGATCTTCATCGTGGGGGTCGTGTTGATCGCGTTCGCCTCCGACGCCGGAAGCATGAACTCGTTGCCGAGGATGGTGTACAAGGCGGTGTACTGCGCCGTGGCGAAGGTGAGGGTGACGACGTTGCCCTTGGCGGTCGGGGCCGACGACTGGGTCGGCATCCCGTTGACGTTCGCCTTGGGGTTCATCAGCATCGTGTAGGTGGCGACAACGTCAGCCGGCCCGAAGGACGTGCCGTTGTTGAACTTGATGCCCGTCTTGATGGTGACCGAGAGCTGGGTGCCAGTGCTGTTGAAGCTGTAGGCGCTGGCCAGCCAGTAGTGGGTGCCGGAGGCGGTCGAGTCGAGCTGGTCGTACTCGATCAGCGGCTCGTTGACCATGGCCCGCGTGCCCATTTCGGCCGCCACCGAGTTGCTGTCGTAGGGGTTGAAGTCGTCCGAGAACGTGACCCCGGTGGTCGGCTCGGCGATGAGGGGCGGACCCGCCGTGGTCGTCGACGACGACGCCCCGGGCGAGGATGTGCTGGAACTCCCACACGCGGCGACGGCTAGAACCGTCACCCCGAGCAGGCCTATCAAAGCTCTCCGATTCATGGATTCGTGACCTTCGTGAGGCACCGCCCCGAAAGGGGCCGTGCATTCGAGTGGACAGATACAGCCGCAGGGGCGTCTTACGGAGGGTGGCCGCGCCCGGCCCCACCGGCGGGTGAGTCGCCTGCGCCGCCCTCGTTGTGCGCGCAAACCCATAGAGCCCGGAACGCTAGGCCATTGCATGCGCGGGGTCGATACACCTGCACGGTCAGTACCTTTGTCTCAATCGGTTCATCCCCGCATGCGCGGGACCGACGTCATCTCGACAGTCAGTACCTTTGTCTCAGTCGGTTCATCCCCGCGTGCGCAGAATCAACTTTCACCATACACCGTCCAGCGCATGGGCGCAACGCGGTCCATCCTCTCGCGCGCGCGCATCGACACTTCACTACTCGTATTCACTCAGATCTGCAGATCTGACATTGCCTAGGGTCCAAGGTCACTTCCAGCTAGCGACGGAAGTCTCTCGCGCGCCTCCGTGGGCTGTGCTAGATGAGGGCTGTAGATGGCCTGATCATGCGGTCAGGATCTCGACCGCCAGCAGCGCCGAATCCTCGGCACCGCCATGCGGGAGATCCTCGGGGAGCAGGGGATCGGCGTGTACGGCACCGCCTCCGGCCGCCAGCTCGGGCAGGGGCTCTTCGAGTTCCGGCTCCGCGAGGCGGACCTGCTGCTGCGGGTCTTCTGCCACGCCCACGGGGATCACGTCCTCCTCCTCCATAGATCGGCTGCGGGCAAGTCGATAGGAACCCGGATGGTCTGCGCTGTCCCTACGGCCCCTCTTTGCAGAGTGGGCCGGGACGGCATCTCACCGTCCACTGTCCGGGCAGCCTGACTTTGAGCCGTTTTGCCGGCTTGATCAAGCCTATCCGCGATGACCACACCCCCTAGAGGAGCGCCCACCGCCCACCAAGAGTTCACTTCGCCGCGTCAGGGAGCATGCCGTCGTCCGTGACGCGATGGGAGTGGCTCCTACGGGGAACAGCGGCCGGCCCGGGGTGAGGGGCCAAACAGCCTCACGATGCCGTCACTTGCCGACATTGACGTGACCCCCCGGAACTGGTCAACGTGATATGAGGGTTCCACCACGGCCAGCCTGGCCAGGAGGAACCATGGAGGGCAGGAAGCACACGCCGGAGCAGATCGCCCGGAAGCTGCGGGAGGGGGAGCGGCTGATCGCCGACGGGAAGAGCGTCGGCGAGGTTGCCAAGGTGCTCGAGATCAGCGACTACACGTACGTGCGCTGGCGCAACCAGTACGGGGGGCTGAAGGCGGACGACGCCAAGGAGCTGCGCCGGTTGAAGGACGAGAAAGGCCGGCTGAAGCGGGTGGTGGCCGATCTGACCCTGGACAACGCCATGCTCCGGGAGGCGGCACGGGGAAGCTCCTGAGCCCGGCCCGCCGCCGGGACGCCGTCCGCCGCGTATGCGAGCGGTTCGGGGTTTCGGAGCGCAGGGCGTGTCGGGCGCTGGGACAGCACCGGACGACCCAACGCCGGCCCCCGCGGCCGGTCCTGGCGCCGGAGGAGCAGCTCCGCAGACAGATGCGGAAGCTGGGAGGTGCGCAGCCCCGGTACGAGTACCGGCGGATCTGGGCGCTGTTGCGCCAGGAGGGCTGGCTGGTGAACCGCAAGCGGGTGCAGCGAATCTGGCGGGAGGAGGGGCTGCGTGTTCCGGCGCAGCCGCCCAAGCGGCGGCGTCTGGGGGTGAGCACGGTGCCAGCCGCGCGGCTCCGAGCGGAGCGGCCCAACCACGTCTGGGCGCTCGACTTCATCTTCGACGCGACCTCGGACGGAAGGCCGCTCAAGGCGCTGGGGATTTGTGACGAGTTCGCCCGCGAGAGCCTGGCCCGGCGGATCGGCCGTTCCATCACCTCGGACGATGTCGTCGACGCCCTCGACGAGGCCTACGCGCGGCGCGGCGCCCCGGAGTTCATCCGCTGCGACAACGGCCCCGAGTTCGTTGCCGCGGCGCTCCGGGACTGGTGCCGCTTCATGGGCACGGGGACCGCCTACATCGAGCCGGGCAGCCCCTGGGAGAACCCCTACATGGAGAGCTTCAACGGCAAGCTGCGCGACGAACTCTTCGCCCGCGAAGTCTTCGCCAGCGAAGTCTTCGACACCGTGATGGAGGCGCGGATCCTCTTCGACGACTGGGCCGACGTCTACAACCGATATCGACCCCACAGGTCGCTCGGCTACCTGGCTCCCGCCGCCTTCGCCGCCGCGTGGGACTCGCGAAAGCCGGCCTCACTCCAGCTACCATCAACGACCGCGGCCACCCCCGGTGACTGCCTCACCATCTCGGACCCCTCATAGAGGGTGGACCAGCGGACGGGTCAGGTCAGTCACAGATGCGGGCCATAGCCGTCTAGACTGCCGGTCGATGCCTGCGGCACGCTCCGAGATGTCACGGGCCGTCCTCCTCGAACGGATGGCCGAGCTGGTCGGCGCTGTGCGATGTTCGCACCCAATCCGGGTGGCCGTCGATGGCCCCGACGCGGCGGGAAAGACAACGCTCGCTGATGAGCTGGCCTCCGTGCTGCGCGGCAGAGGACGCACGGTGATCCGGGCCTCGATCGATGGATTCCACAGGCCGCGCGCCGAGCGCTACAAACGTGGCCCGGACTCGCCTGATGGCTACTTCCAGGACTCGTTCGACTACGAGGCGCTCCGCCAGGAACTGCTGGATCCGTTTGGCCTCGGCGGGACCCGGAGGTATCGTCGGGCCGGCACGGGATCGCTCCTCGAGTTCTCTCTGTCCGGCACCGCGCGGACTGTGGCCGAGCTCGGCCCGCTGACCGGTTCACAAGCCGGCTGGTCTGTCCTGGCCTGCAGCCCAGACACCGACCGGGCGATCGTGTCCCAGAGCGGCTCGCAATCGGAGTTCCTGGTGATCCGCCTCTCCAGCGGCCAGGTGGTCGCCACCTATCCGGGACCAGCGTCCGAGAATGGCGCTGGAGCTGCGAGCTACGACGGCAGCCTCGTCGCCATCGACGGGCCGAGCGGCATCACCATCCTCAACACGGTGACCGGCGAGCAGGTGGCGAATGTCGTCCGCAGAGGGAATCAAGTGGACGGTCCGGTCATCGCCAGCGCGCTCGCCTTCTCCTGGGACGGCACCCGCCTTCTTGTTCAGAGTGACATCGCTCAGGGAGGCCCGTCGTGGATCGTCGAATGGGCCACCAACACCGACCTGGTCAATGACCAGACGTCGAGCGTCGGCCTCGGAGAAGTCGCTCCCCTCACCAGTGGCGCAACCATGTTCATCCAAGCCACGTACAGCCCTTATGGCGCGTACCTCCTCGAGACCAACGGCACACTCCAAGCTCTTCCAGCAGCCGATGGTGACGCAGCCGCTCCGTCCTAGTGGTTGAGCGCTGACCGAGGGCGCGGATCCCGCCGGCCGTGAAGCCGCGCTCAGAAGATCTGGCTGCCCGGCTCCGCACGGTCGTCCACGTAGAGAGGCGTGGCCTGGCCCTGCCCGTCCGGATTCTCGGGGTGGGGTACCCCGAGGACCAGAGCGTCAGAGACGTAGCGGCCGATCTTGCGCGGACCCAGGTTGATGCAGACGACCACGTTTCTCCCCACCAGCTCGGCCTTCCGACAAGGGCGAGCTGGCCGGGTCCCTCCTCCCGGTCGGGTCAGCGGCCGACCTCGCGGACTCGCATCGCCGCCATGGCGCCGCCGAAGCCCACGACCACGATCGCCACCATCACCCACAGCCCGGTCCAGTACACGCCGGTGGTGAGGGGCGTGCCGTAGAGGTGGAAGAGAGAGAGGTCCAGGACCCAGCTCGGCCACGTGAAGAGCGGCGCGAAAAGGGGGATGTAGAAGCCTGCCACGGCGACCACCGCCAGCACGGGAACGGCGAGACGGGGAAGCCGCGAGATGACCAGCGCCCCCACGGCGCCGAAGGTGAGCGCGAGCAGGGCCAGCAGCGCCGTCGCAGTGACGAGCCCTCCGATGTCGAGGTGCACGCCCTGGCTCGGTGCGATCGCGCCGGTCACCACCGATCCGACCGCGGCCATGACCAGGGCCGCGGCCACGAGGGTGACGGCTCGCTCCGCGACGACCCGCCAGCGCGCGATGGGTTGGGCGATCTCCATCTCCAATCTCCCTCCCGCGTCCTCGCTCGCCCACTGCGAGGTCTGGGCGATCGCGTAGGCGGCGACGATGACGGCCGCGATGCTGAGCCAGACGGAGGTGACCACGGCTGTCGCCGCTGAGCTGGTCCCGGCCGCGGCGACGTAGCTCTTGAACCCGCCGGCCGATTGCAGGAGCTTGCCGGTGCCGTGGGCGATGGAGACGATGAAGGCCGCCCCCGCGACGCTCCCGATCACCCACCCGGCGAGTCCGATCCGCTGCTGCCAGAGGGTTCGCAGCACGGGAATCCGCAGCAGGGGGACGGTGGACGCCGACCGCACCACCCGCGTCTCACCGGCCCGGCGGCGCAGCAGCGAGGCCAGCAGGTCCCGGCGCCGGAAGCCCAGCGTGGAGAGGGCGATCAGCACGGCGGCAATGCCATACAGGGCGAGCGTTGCCGCCCCGGCGAACTGCCCGCCGGGGACGACCGCGGTGGTGAGATCCGCCAGATGGAACGGCGAGATCGCCGCCCAGCTGTCCAGACCCGGATTGACTCGGGCTAGGGCGTCCAGGGCGTAGAGGACGAGCATCACCGCCCCGCCAAGGGCCAGCGCGCTCCGGCGCGTGAATGCCAGCTGGGCGGCCGCCAACCCAATCCCGAAGCAGGCGAGCGCGAGACCGAGAAGAGCCACGCCCTGCTCCGCCAGCGCGGGAAACTCCACCGTGGCCTTGCCGGCGGCGAGCCCGGCGGCCGTCCCGAGAGCGGTGATCACGACAGCTCCGAGAGCGGCGATGGCGAATGCGCCCACGCGGGAGAGGAGCAATCGCACCCGGCTGAACGGGGTCGCCAGCCAGGTCTCCATGAGACCGCGCTCCTCCTCGTTGCGGATCAGGCCGGTGGCGGCGGCGAGCCCCCACACGGCAACGACCACGGTCAGCCAGGACAGACCCTTCCACCAGAGGTACCCGGCGACCGTGTCCGGACGGAGCGGCAACGGGACCAGGTAGGCGAGCTGCGGGCCAAGGGCGGTGGTCTGGCGCCCGAACGAGGCCCGCGCCGCCGCGGTCGACGCGAGCTTGGCGTACGACGCACCCGTCGAGTACGGCCCGATGAACCCCAGGAAGGCGACGCCGGCGCAGGCCCAGCGGTGGGTGCGCAGCGCGTAACGGACCATCGTCCTGACGCCGCCCCGCTCTCCGCCGGTGGCCACGGTTGGGGCGGCAGAGTCCGACGCCGGCGCTGCGGCCGTCATGCGGCGGCTCCGGGGGTCGCGGGTGCCTCCACCGGCTCGTCGCGGAAGTAGGTGAGGAACACCTCCTCCAGGGTCGGCTCGTGAGTGACCAGGTTGAGAACCTGGCTACGTCCCAGCACCTGAAGCAGCGGCCCGAAGCCACCTCGCACGTCGCACGAGAGATGGTGGTCCTCGACGGTGACCTGTTCGACCCCGTCCAGGGCGCGCACTGCGTCCGCCGGGACCTCCCCGGCGAAGTCAGCCTCGAGGCGGTGGTAGCGGAGGTGGTGGAGCTCGTCGAGCCGCGCCACCTGGACCAGGCGACCACGCCGCAGGATGCCCACCCGCTCGCAGACCCGCTCCACCTCGGAGAGGACATGCGAGGAGAGGAAGACGGTGGCGCCCTCCTCCCGGGCCTCCTCGACCAGCCGGTAGAACTCCTGCTGAATCAGGGGATCCAGGCCGTTGGTCGGCTCATCGAGCAGCAGCAGGCGCGAGGGGTGCATGAAGGCGAGCAGCAATCCGAGCTTGCGCTTGTTGCCTGACGAGTACTCGCGGTAGCGACGCCCGAGGTCGAGGTCGAGTCGCTCGGCCAGCCCGGTCACCCGACCAGGATCAATGCGACCGCGCAGGCCGCCAACGTACGCGACGACATCACGCCCGCGCAGCCCGCCCCATTGCGGCATCTCGCCGGGGAGGTAGCCGACCAATCGCTTGACCTCGACCGGGTGGGACTGGCAGTCCACACCGAAGACCTCTGCCCGCCCGCCGCTAGGACGGATCATGTCCATGAGCAGCCGGATGGTCGTGGTCTTGCCCGCGCCGTTCGGTCCCAGGTAGCCGAAGATCTCGCTGGCGGCGACCTCGAGCCCGAGGTCGAAGAGGCCGCGCGATTCCCCGTAATCCTTGGTCAGCCCCTCGGTCCGGATCGCGATGGCCATGCTCAGGTACCTCCTCGTCGCGCCGGCCGGCGCCCATTCTTCTCGATCACACCGCTCACCACGCCGCCCGTCTCCCTCCGTCCGTCAGCCGAACCACAACCGCAGCGTGGCGTCGTCGATCAGGGACAACGACCCGGCGGGAGCCCCCAGCACCCGGGTGAGGGCCTCCGCGAACCCCGCCATCCGTGCCTCCACGACCTCAAAGGGGATCCCGCCCGACTGCCGGGCGAAGAAGAGCTCTCCGGCCAGGTCCTGGGCGCCCTGCAGCAGCGACACGACGGCGCGGGCGGCGTCGTCCGGTGAGCTCGCGGAGAACAGTCCGTCTACCCTCCCCTGCTCGATGATCGCGGACAGCAGGGGCACGAGGCAGATGACGGTGCTCCGCCGCAGCTTGTCGCGCACGATCGCGTTGTCGTCCGAGTACCAGACCTGGAGGAGCGCGAGCATCAGTTCCCTCCGCTCGGCCTTCCACCCGGCGATGCCCGAGAAGAGGTGCTCGAGCTTCTCCGGGGCCGACAGCCCGGGGTCGGCAACGACCGGGGCCACGGCCTCCAGGGCGGCCGCGACGATGTGATCGACCGCGGCCTCGAGCAGGGCGATCTTCGAGTCGAAGTAGTGGTAGAAGGCACCTCTCGAGGCATCGAGCTCGTCCAGGACATCCTGGACGCTCATCAGCTCGTAGCCCTTGGTCTGGATGAGGCGGAGGGCCACGTCGATGAACGCCTCGCGCCGGATGGCGCGTGCCTCCGCGTTCACCGTACGGGGCAAGGCGGGATGCCTCCAAATAACAGACCGACTGTCGGTCTAAGAATACCCCCATCCGTTCGGCTGATCAAGGGACGGCTCTGCCCGGACCGCGCCCATCACCGTGGCTTCCGGCGCCTTGGTAAGTCACCTTGACGAACAGCCAGCGGTAAGGTACCTTGACAAGCGTGCCAGGAAGGACAGTGCCGGTCGCGCCCCGCCCGGGTGGAACGCACCCTAAGCATGCCGCTGCGGCGTCCGATCCCCCGGCGCCCGCAACGCGAGCCGCCTCTCCGTCGACCGCGGGCGACGTCGATCGCCAGGTGATGGCCCGGATGGCGCAGGCCAACGCCGACCTGATGGTCCGGGTGCTCCGCGGCGACGAGCCGGTGGAGGGCGACCCGGTCATGGTCGCGCTGGCCGCCGCCCGGAGCCTGGGGGTCGTGGTCGAGGACATCCTGCGCGGGCTGGTCGTCCGGGCCCGCCGCGATGGGCGCACCTGGGCGGAGATCGGCGACGTGCTGCACGTCACCCGCCAGGCTGTGCTGCAGCGCTTCGGCGGTGCCCCTGCCGAGACGGGCTCCGCCCGGGTGCCACCACGACCGATGCGCAGCGCTGGTCCCAAGGCGGTGGAGCTCCTGGGGCACTTCTTCCACCGCAGATGGGAGGAGCTGCGCGCCCATTTCAACCAGCGAATGCTCGACGGCTGCTCGGTCGAGCTGCTCGCCTCGGTGCGGGGACAGCTCCCGGGCAAGGGGATGGAGGCGGTCGACATCGGAACACCCCATGTGGTCGGGCTCGGCGAACACACCATGGTCGAGGTGCCCCTCACCCTCCACGCCCCTCTCGCCTTCCGACGCGGCGTCCGGCTACGGCACGCGACCGGACGGGTGGTCTTCGACGACACTGGCAAGGTGGCCGGTTTCTTCATCCTTCCCAACGCCGTGCCCACCCGGTGACCGAGGACAGGACGTGGTGACCCCGCCCCGCCCCAGCGGCCCCCGATGGTTCGCACGCCGCCAGATGGGGTACGCGTGCGAGGAGCCTCCCGTGGCACCGGCGACTGCCCGCAGCCGGCACCGATGACCGCCAGCACGGCAACCGCGGCCACGCGGAGGTGCGACACCCGCGAGGCCGTTGGCCGGGAAGCGTCACCCTTGGAACCGCGCGATGGGGTGATCCCAGGGATGCCCTGACCCTCACGGTCGCCCCGGCTCCCTCACCTCTGGCTCCCCCGTGCCCTGCTCTCGGCATCTGGTCCTGGGAATGAATATACGGGGGCGGACCACCCGCAGGGCGCGCCGGCGTCCGGCCTCACGGGTTCGGTCAGCCCGCGGCCCGACCCCCGACCAGCTCGGCCAGCAGCGCCTGGACCCGGGCGTCGATCTCGTCGCGGATGCGGCGGACCGTGGCAAGCGGCTTGCCGGCGGGATCCTCCAGCTCCCAGTCGAGATAGCGCTTGCCGGGGAAGAAGGGGCAGGCATCCCCGCAGCCCATTGTGATGACCACGTCGGCGGCGTGAACGGCGTCATCGGTGAGCGGCTTGGGGAACTCATGGGAGATGTCCAGCCCCACCTCGGCCATGGCCGCCACCACCGCCGGGTTGAGCTGGTCCGCGGGCTGCGAGCCCGCCGAGCGCACTCGGACGCGGCCGCGCGACCGATCGTCGAGGAGGCCCGCGGCCATCTGGGAGCGGCCGGCGTTGTGGATGCAGACAAAGAGCACCTCGGGCACCCGGGATGCGTCCTCCCCCGTCATCGACGTACCTCCATCATCCTGCGCCCTTCTCATCCTGCGCTCTGGTTCTGCGCTTCCCCGCCCGCGAGAACGACGACGGGTGCAGCAGCGGGGACTGCGGAGGGCCCGTGGCTCCGCACCAGCAGCGCGGTGCCGATGAACTCGGCCAGCGCCCGGCGCGCGACGGACGGCATCCCCCCAACCGCCTCAGCCGGCCGCCGGCTTGCGGGCACGGACAAAGGCGCTGACGACCCGCCCACCGCCCTCGTGCACGGCGGTCAGGGCCCGCTCTCCGGCTGCCCCGGCAACCTGGCCGGCATCCTCCGCGGTGTAATCGCGCGTGACCTCCAGGCCCACGCCCTCGAAGCCGGCACCGGCGAGCAGGCTGCGGTAGGTGTCCTCCTCGAGGGCTCCGGCGAGGCAGCCGACCCACAGCTCCGTGCTGCGGCGGACGTCCTCGGGAAGCTCTCCCTGGACCACCACATCGGAAACGGCGAACCGCCCACCGGGCCGCAGCACTCGGAACGCCTCGCGCAGGACCCTGCCCTTGTCGGCGCTCAGATTGATCACGCAGTTGGAGATGACGACGTCCACCGAGGCGGCGGGCAGCGGGACCTCCTCGATCGTCCCCTTGAGGAACTTCACGTTGGTGGCCTGCGCCTGCGCGGCGTTGCGTGCGGCCAGCTCCAGCATCTCGTCGGTCATGTCCACGCCGTAGGCAAGGCCCGTCGGGCCGACCCGCCGCGCCGAGAGCAGCACGTCGATGCCGCCGCCGGAACCGAGGTCGAGGACGACCTCTCCCGGCTTCAACTCGGCAAGCGCCGTCGGGTTACCGCAGCCGAGCGAGGCCAGGACGGCGTCGGGCGGCAGGGCGGACACCTCGTCGATCGAGTACAGGGCGCGGCTCACGTCAGCCGGCGCACCGGGGCTGCAGCACGAATCCGTACAGGCGGCCGCTCCATCGCAGCAGGACGTGCCGGCGGCGGTCGTCGGCAGCACGGACTCGGCCGCCACCCCACGGCTCGTCACGGCGTTGGCGGCGGATGCGTAGCGCTCCCGGACCGCCTCCCGAACCCGGTCCCCCTCAGCCTGGTCGCTCGCGGTGATCCCCATCGCCCGTCTCCTCGCATCGATGTCTGTCGATCTGTCGATGGAGCATAGCGGGTTACATCGATGGTTGTCGGGATTATGCACTTGACACGGAAACCGTTACGGGGTATCATCTTCTTGTGGACGAGAACGAGAAGATCGGGACCGACGGGCAGGAGGCTTCGGAGCCTTTGGAGGCTCCGGTGGATTCGCAAGCTCCCGCAAGTGCTCGTGGACCTCAGGCGGGAACACGTGGCGAGCGATCTCGTCGGACGTCATCTGGTGCGCCGGCTTCCGTTCGTCGGTCATCGGAGATGGACCTCCTGAGCCTCATGGACGCCTACGGCAGCGAGGACAAGTGCCGGACCATCCTGGAAGAGCTTCGCTGGCCCGAAGGCCCACGGTGCCCCCGCTGCCAGGGGACCAAGCTCTCCCGCATCTCGACCCGCGAGCAGTTCGACTGCGACGGGTGCGGCTACCAGTTCTCCGTCAAGGCCGGAACGATCTTCCACGACTCCCACCTGCCGCTTCGCAAGTGGTTCGTGGCGGTCTACCTGATGACCGAATCTCGCAAGGGGATCAGCGCCAACCAAATCCAGCGGATGCTCGGGCTGGGCAGCTACCGGACGGCGTGGTACCTCTGCCACCGCATTCGGGCTGCCATGGTCGAGGCCGACCCCACGCCGCTCATGGGCACCGTCGAGACGGACGAGACCTACCTGGGTGGAAAGCCTCGCCACCCCGCCAAGAGCAAGCAGGAAGCCGCCCAGCAGTGGATGAAGCACAAGGTCACCGTGCTCGGCGCCATCGAGCGCGGCGGGGCGGTCCGGCTTCAGATGGTTCCCCACAACCGCAAGGGCGATGTCACCGCGTTTCTGATGAGGACCGTGGACGACCACGCCGAGGCCATCTACAGCGACGAGTTCCGCAGCTACGACGACATCGGTGACGAAGACACCCGGCACGAGGCGGTCAACCACCGCGCCAAGGAGTGGGTCCGGGGCGACGTTCACACCAACACCATCGAATCCGTCTGGTCCCTGCTCGACCGGGCGATCATCGGCAGCTATCACAAGCTGAGCACCAAGCACCTTCCCGCCTACCTCTCCGAGTTCGAGTGGCGATTCAACAACCGCGAGAACCCGTACTTGTTTCGGGACACGCTGACCCGGCTGGTTGCGGCTGAGGCGATGCCGTACAAGGAACTCATCGCCTAGAGCCCTCGTCCCCGATTAGGCGGTTGGCGACAGCCTGCCCCATCTCGGTCCAGCGCAACTCGCTGAATGAAAGATCCTGAGGCACGGGGTGGACTCCCGATATGGTGAGGGCAAGCGAGTACGGAGTAGTGCCGGGGTTGCTCGCGCCGGGTGCAGCCTGTCGGTACCTTCCTTCCTCGATTAGGTCACGGCTCCGGAGAAGGGGTATGGTGTCCCAGACGGAGCTAGCGCCTTCCTCCTCGGGGCACTTGAAGGCTGTGTCGAGCACGGCCCAGATGTAGGACTCACGGTTCCACATTGGCAACACCGGCGCAAGTACGCGGCACACTTCCTCCAACGTGACCGTTGTGTCCCGGCAGCGGTCGATGCGGGTGGAGCGAAGCCATTCGATGTGTTGATCCACACCACCTACTGCGGCGGTTAGCTGCCTCTCCTGCTTGTCCCACACCCGATACGACCCTTCATAGAGGGCGACCATCAGGACCACAGGGAAGGCGATAACCAATACCCACGGCGACGCGCGGAACAACCAAATGAGGATCGTGCCTACCGCCAGCCCGAGAAACCCGGAGACGGTGAGCACCCATCCCCCTGTCTTTCGTGCCCAGGTCAGCGCTTGGGTACTCACCTGGCGCCAGTGCCTTCGTCGCCCCACGGGCGGGAGTCTACGCTGATCTGTCTGGTCGCAGCGGACGCCCTGCCGTCCAAGGCGCTCACGGCTTAGGCGCCACAGCGATAGCCAATTGACCATCTGCGCACGTCAGCACGAAGTTCTCCGTGGCATGGCACCCCGACCCTTGCGCGGAGACAACCACCCGGCACGGAGATACCAGTGGGCGGGATCTGAGATCGCTTGCCTGAAAGCGGGTCTCCTCATTGAAAACATAGAACTCATTCTCATGGTAGTAATGCCAAGCCACGTCAACTGGGCGCTTACTCCCATTCGCTGGGATCACGATTTCTTCGCCTCTCAGCGTCCGCTCGGGTTCGAGGTGCTGAGGGATGTCGGACCACCGACCATCAACTTCGTACACCTGGCGTCCATCAGGGCCAAAGAAAGTGAGGGTCGTATGGACGTGTTCGGCGTCCCGATTCCCGACGAGCGGTTGGTTGCTCACCTTGACGTAAGCCCCATAACCGCTCTCATCTTTGCCGTGCCCGACGGTAGTAGTGGCGTAGGTCACGACGGTTACCACCGTCGTAGTGCTGGTGACGCCCACGAGTTCTCCGCTTCGCGGGTTGGTCACATGGTCCACCCACCGCAACTGCGTATAAGGTCCGTCAATAACCAGCCTCGGGCGGGAGCGCTGTTCACGCCTCGCGAGCCACGCTGCAAAGGCAAAGACAGCGACAGCGCCCAGCAGAAGCACCAAGACGTACCACGCGCCCCATTGAGTGGGCGTCTGCAAGACAGCTAGGCTCACGGCAGCCACCAACGGAACCAGGCCGCCCAGCCCGACCTGTATCGGCCTATCCATCGCCCGAGACGATACCGCCTAGCGTTACCCTGCGTCAAGTGCATCATCCCGATGGTTGTCAATCCGTATAATCGAACCATGGTCGGCGCCACCGAGACCCCCACCCTCGATGCGATCCCCCTGCGTGTCCGGGGATGCTGCCAGCCGGTGGCACCCCGCATCCCCGGGCCCGACGCCGAGGAGTGTGCCGCCGTCTTCCGGGCTCTGGGGGACAGGACGCGGCTGCAGATGATCCACATGCTCGCCGAAGCCACCGAACCGGTCTGCGTCTGCGACTTCACGGCCGCCTTCGACCTGGGCCAGCCGACCATCAGCCACCACCTGGCGAAGCTCCGCGACGCCCGGCTGATCACCTCAACGCGGCGCGGCATCTGGACCTTCCACCAGCTCAACCCGGCGATGTCCCCGGCGGCCCGCGAGGTGGTGGCCCTCCTCCACTGAGCCCTCCTGCGCCTGCCGCACGGCGCCTCCGACGCTCAGACCCTCAGGCCGGGACGGAGACTCCCACACCACCCCGGGTGGCACCGCCGTAGCGGGCCTTCTCGGCGGCGATGTCGAGCGGCGCCATCCGGCCCTGGGAGTCCGCGGTGATCAGCCTTGCGGGCACCAGCCAGGACACCTCGAACTCCAGGCCGTCGGGGTCGTGGGCATAGAGAGCCTTGGTGGTGCCGTGGTCGGTCGCCCCAACCAGGGCGCCGCGCTCGGCGAGGAGGTCCTGGATGCGCTCCAATTCGTCCAGGGTGTCCACCTCCCAGGCGATGTGGTACAGCCCCACCGTGGTCCTGCCGGCGCCGGAGGCGGCGACCCCCTCTCCGACCGTGAAGAGCCCCAGATCGTGGTCGTTGGTGCTGGCCGGGGCCTGCAAGAAGATCGCGCTCCCCCCGGCCATCTCCATGACCACCCGGAAGTCGAGCATCTCGCGGTAGAAGGCGGCGGTCCGGGTGGCGTCCCGGACGTAGAGGACAGCGTGATTCATGCGCGTGACGGGCATCGGCTCTATCCCCTGGTTCGGCAACTCGGGGGCGAACCCGGGCGGACCCAGCATAGTCGCCCATCCGACCTCCGCCGCCCGCGTCGCGGCGGAGAGAGCGACCGCCTGACCGGCCCGCGGACGCGCCCCCGCTCAGCCGCCCATGGCGGCAGCCGCCGCCGCGGCGTACTCCTCGTCGCTCACGTGCTCCTCCCAGGTCGTCCCCGGCTGCTGGATCGCCAGGTGGGTCAGCGCGTGCTGCGCCGTGGCCCCATGCCAGTGGCACTCGCCCGGCCCCGCCCGCACGGTGTCGCCGGTCCCGATCCCCTCGGCAGCCCCACCGACGCTCTGGACCAATCCGAATCCAGCCGTGACATGGAGCAGCTGTCCCGCCGGGTGGCTGTGCCAGGCGGTCCGGGCCCCGGGCCCGAAGTGGACCTTCATGAGCTGGACCCCTCCCCCCTCGTGTGCCGGTGCCAACTCCTGCATCTCGACGTCGCCGGCGAACCAGTCCCCCGGCCCGGGCTCCGCCTCCCCACGATCGGCATGGGTGATGTCCATCTCGCGGTCTCCTCGGTGCGGCCCGATTGGTCCGCTCATGGTGGCCGAATGGCCCGAGGAAGTGGAGGTTGCGCGCAAACCCGCCGCCATCCCGGAAACGGTCTCCGCCGCCGGTCGGCTAACATCGCAATTGTGTATTTGCCAATGCCATGAGCGAGCCGCCACGACCTCCCGCCGCCGGCCCCGGACCGGAGG
>CABDXX010000373.1_pt1 | contig 15724 bp, 18 predicted proteins | sample 3131841 | NCBI WGS metagenome assembly CABDXX01 (sample SAMEA5534336, study PRJEB31848) | metagenome | biome: tundra; feature: field; material: soil | place: USA | collected 2013-05 | depth 0.15 m | reverse complement strand
CCAGCCCGCTGTCCACACCCGCTCACCGCTCGGGGTGAAGAGGCTGAACGCCTGCTCGGGCGGAAGGCCCACCTCGATGGTTCCGGTCAGACGCACGTGCTCGCGTGGGCTCACCCGCTCCTCCTCGTCCGGCTACCGACGGTCCGGCTGCTCCGGCCACACCTGATCATCGCTTACCGGGCACCGAGAGCCCGACCGCCACACGCCCCCCGGTAGGGCCATGATTCTGCCTATGTCCACCTCGCCCGCTCCGCCCGACCATCCCAGCCATCACTCCGGTCCCGGCTATGCCAGCGCCCCGCCGCCTCCGGAGCTCGCCTTCGACGACGGCCTGTCGGAGCACTTCGTCCATTGGCTCAATTACGTTCCCGAGGCACACCGGAACCTCGACGCCGCGGCCGACGAGAGGGCCGAGGCCGTCATGGCACGGCACGTGGCAAGCTGCCGCAAGCACCCGTTCGAGGCGCTCTTCGTCGCCCACCGCCACCTGGGCGACGCGTCGCCCGAGGTGCAGCTGCAGGCGCTGCTGCTCGCCTCCGAGGCGCTCTGGTGGCTTCACCACTACGCGGACGCGCAGCTCGCCGCGGAGACGGCACTCCGGGCTCACCCCAGATCCACCCAGGCGCTCTGGCGGCTGAGCGTCGCCCAGTACAAGGCAGGCCACTTCGAGGAGGCCGAGCGTAACCTCGACTCCCTGCTCGCCACGGTGAACACGTTCGCCCCCGCGTGGAGCCTGCGCGGCCAGACCAAGGTGTGGCAGACGCCGGACAAGCCCTCCGCCGGCGGCTCCGATTTCGAGGCGGCCCACGAGCTGGACGGCACCTGGCCCGTGCCGGTCCGGCTCAGCAACGCCGACTTCCAGAAGCTGGTCGACGGTGCGGTGCTGGAGTCCATGGCCGACATGCGCGGCGCCTTCCAGCAGCCCGTGGCGGAGGTCGAGATGCTGCCCGGGATACCCGCGGTGGCCCGGGGCGACGACCCCGACATCCGCTGCTCGTTCTTCAATCCCACGTACGTCGGCACGAGGGGCCCGCTCAGCATGCTCGGCGGCGACTTCGCCGCAGGCGCGCGGCGCGACATCGCCCCCGGCGCGCGGATCGTCCTCTACCAGCGCAACATCGAGAACCTCTGCAGTGACCCGGCCCTGCTCAGCCAGGAGGTCACCAAGTCGTTCGCGGAGGCGCTGGCCGGCTCCATGCGCATCGACGCCACAGCGGTCCAGGGGGCTCCTGAGGTGCATGCCGAGGATGCGGACCGGCCGGCAGCGGACCAGCCCTAGCGGGGGTCGGCTTCACCTCCGCTGCGGGTGCGCCCGGATCAGGGTGTGAGGAGGGAGCGGACTGCTCTCAGGCTGGCGAGGACGCGATCGAAGGATGGGGACGTGCCAAAGAACAGGTCACGGTCCCGCTCGTACTCCCGCGCGAGCTCAGCCCGTGTCGCCTCGTCGGGGAACAGGCCCGGGCTTGCCCCGAAGTTGAGGGCGGGTGGCCCCACGTGCTTGGGGAATTCGCGCGACCCGCGTTCGTCGTGGTCCCTCGCCATCTCCCAGAAGTCGGCTGTCCCCACCGAGGCTCTCACCACCTCATCGCCGAGCAGCCTGGCCACGTCGTAGTAGTGCCGGCCCAGGCGTGCAAGTGGCGCCCTCTCCGGCGCGTGCAGATGCCGGACGACTGCTCCGTGAATGACGAAGAGCTTCTCGACGAGCGTCCGCTCTGCGCGGAGCACGGGGAGGTCGCAGGCGGGCAGCTCCGCCGCCGCAGCGGGGACGGCGTGCGCGAGCATGGTCTCGAGCCTCAGCGTGGCCACCGGCACGAATGCGCTCCGCGTCCCCATCTCGAGCAGCACACTCGGCGGGACGAGCTCGCCGCCGGACCAAATGGCGGGAAAGGTGTAGGCCACAGCCCGGTGCACGCCCTTACCACTGTTGCGCACTGCCGGAGGCAGCGCGCACCGATCAGAGACTACCTGTGCGATCGACTTCAGCAGGGAGTCACGGGCCGCCTCGCCGCGCTGCCCGGGATCGACGGCAAGATCGATGTCCTCGCTGAACCGCTGGGTCAACTGCCAACCCTTTGAAAGGCTCGTGCCCCCCTTGAGGACGACATGGTCAGCGTGGCCCTCTGCCACCGCGGACAGGACCCGGGTGACCCAGTAGTCCTTCTCCAGGATGGCCGTAAGAGCTGGGTTGCCGTCGCCGAGCGCGCCGGCAGCGACGCGACAGAGGTCGGCGAACGCTTCTCGGTCCGTCCGCGGATCGATCACCGGGCACCCCACCATCGTGCACTCGGCAGGTTTCGCAAGGGACCGAAGTCGTAGCGCGAACCGGGGTGGATCATCTCTCGGTACAGGGCCAGGACAGCGGAGGACGCGTCCGCTGCTTGGGCAATCGCACCCACCATCGCCCTAACCCGCGCCGGTTCCTCGCGAGTGGCTGCGGCCATCCGAACCACCGAGACGACGCCGTCCCGGACGAGTTGGACGGCCCGTTCACAGGTCTGAGCCGGCGAGAGCTCGGAGAGACGCTCCACATCGCGCAGAACCTCGAGGAGTGCGTTCTCATCCAGGGTCAGCGAGCGCCTCTCCGGGCTGCGTTCGAGGATGCGAACCCCCGCCAGGCCACGCCGCCGGATCCGCCGGCCCCGCGTCGAGATGACGTCGGCGCGGCCCATGGGCATCTGTGTGGTGAAACCGAGGGCGTTGGCCGAGGCAACGCCACCCGGCGCGTAGCGGATTTCACCGATCGCCGAGAGGACGACCTGAAGACGGTCGGGAGGGACTGGGCCGAAGCGGCTCGTCCGCGGCACGTAGTAATGGCCGCGACGGACCCGGATCAGCTCACCTCCACTTGCCATCCGGGAGAGGGCGTGTGCGGCGGTTGACGGCGCCAGATCTCGGAAGGTGGTCGAGGTGACGACATGACCCAACTTCTCGTGGAGGCGCATGGCTACGAGACTGGTGCGAGGCATGGACATATACTAGCATATAAACACCGGCAAATATATGCTGTATAACTGGGGTCGGTGATCCCAGTGGGACGACGGACGGCTGGCGGAGGTCCGCCGCGCGCCCGGGTCGCTTGGCGCCGTCCGCGCCGAGGAGGTTCCCCTCAGTCGGTGAGCCAGGCGGTGCGGTCGTAGGTCACCGCTCAGCCGCCGGATGCGCCGATGCGCATGCGGTATGCAGCGGCGGTAGGCACCCCCGACGCGACGTGGCATGATCCTTAAGCCACACCATCCCGGCCAGACCCACGACTTCAGGAGTCACCATGACCGGCTCTTCCACCCAGGGAATCAAGACCGTGCTGCATCCCGTGTCCGACCTGGCGACGGCCAAGGCGGTGTACACCGCCCTGCTCGGCGTCCCGCCGCAGACCGACGGGCCCTACTACGTCGGCTTCGACGCCGAGGGCCAGCACATCGGGCTGGTGCCGGGCGGTGGACCGCAGGGCATGACCTCACCGGTGGCCTTCTGGCATGTGCCGGACATCGAGGCGAAGCTGGCCGAGGTCACCGCCGCGGGTGCCACCGTGAAGGAGCCCGCGCACGAGGTGGGGGGCGGCCGCCTGGTGGCTACCGTCACCGACCCCGATGGCAACGTCCTCGGGCTGATTCAGGACCGATGACCGCCGGCCCGTCCGTGAACCCATCCGAACTCATTGACAAGCACATCGCAGACCTTGCGGACTGGCGCGGCAAAATGCTTGCCCACCTTCGCAAAACCATCCATGATGCTGACCCCGAGATCGTCGAGGAATGGAAATGGATGGGCAGTCCGTGTTGGTCTCACGATGGACTATCGTGGTGAGTAACGCTCACAAGGATAAGGTGAAATTGACCTTCTCCCAAGGAGCAAGCCTTCCAGACCCGGACAAGCTCTTCAACAACGGCTTTGAAGGCAATAGATACAGAGCGATTGATCTCTACGAGGGCGACAGCATCAATGAGCGCGCTCTGAATAACCTATGCATGCTGCCATGGCCTTCAACCTGGCCCGGCTGAAGGGGAAGACACCGGCAGGTGCGCGCGGGATTCGGACCAAAGCAGACACGAAGTAGGCGGCTACCCACCGCCCGCCAGCGCGCGCAGCACCAGAGCCAGATTGGCCGGCCGCTCCGCCATCCGGCGCATCAGGTACGGGTACCACCGTTCGCCGAAGGGCACGTAGACGCGGACCTCCTCCCCGCGGGCAACGAGCCGCGCCTGTTCGTCGGAGCGGACCCCGAAGAGCATCTGATGCTCGTGGGCGAGGCCGCCGCCACGTGCGGCGATGAGCCGGTGGCAGGCCTCGATCAGTGCCGGATCGTGAGTCGCGATCAGAGGCGTCGCGCCCCCCTCGAGCAGGATCCGCAAGCAGCGGAGGTAGGCGACGCGGACGTCGTTCCGCCGCTGCCAGGCCAGAGCCACCGACTCCTGGTAGGCGCCCTTGCAGAGCCGGATGCGGGAGCCGGGATGGGCGAGGGCGCGGCAGTCGTCCTCGGAACGGCGGAGCGATGCCTGGATGACCAGGCCGGTGGAGGGGTGCTCGGCGCGCAGCCGGGCGCCGATGCCGAGCGTCGAGTCGGTGGTGTTGTGGTCCTCCATGTCGACGGTCACCGCGATCCCCGCCTCCGCCGCCGCCCGGCAGACCTCGAGGGCGTTCTCGAAAGCCAACTCGCTGTCAAGCATCTGGCCGAGCGCGGAGAGCTTGAGCGACACCTCCGTCCGCGGCGCCAGCCCCTCGGATGCGAGCCGGGCGATCAGCGCCTGGTGCGCCGCGACGGCTGCCCTGGCGTCGGCCGCGTCCCGAGTGTCCTCGCCGAGGTGGTCGACGCTGATGGAGAGGCCGCGGCCGATCAGCCGCCGGGCCACCAAGACCACGTCGCCCAGGCCCTCACCGGCCACGAAGCGGCGGACCAGGCGTCGGGTGAGCGGTGAGCCGGACACGACCCGCTGCACGCCGGGCCGCCGCGATGCCCAGAAGAGCGAATGCCGGAGCACGGCGGCGGCGCCCCACCCGGAACGATCGGACGCCATGAGGCGATTATCGGCTCCGGTTCCCGATCCGGGTGTCACGACTGCTGGCGGTCAGGGGAAACTCCGAATCACCTCGATGCGACCGACCAGGGCGCGATTGAAGATCGGCAGGTCGCTGGCGGAGATCCAGTACTCGCGGTGCTCGCGCTCGCCGACCTGCTGAGCACGGGGTAAAAGATCGGCTGCTCCGGGAGGCGGGGTGGGAAGGCCCGGTAATCGGCGACGGCGATGAGCTGCAGCTCGGTCGGCCCGACGGGGCGCCAAAGAGTGACGCTCTCCTGACCCTGGGAGAGTTCGGCCGCATCTATTTCGCGGATTTCGACCACTCGCGCACCCGCGAGCGGACCGTCCGGGTCCAGATCGTCGGGGAGTGACCTAGCTCGCGGCCGTGTCGTCGGCCACGGCGGAGGGACGGCCCGACACCTCGGGCGGAGGCTCGCTCGCGTAGAGGGCGGGCCGGCGGTCGCGGAGGAGGTGGTTGCGCGGGGTGCGCCAGCGGGACCGCTCCACCGCGGTCAGGTCCACATCCGCGACCAGCAGCTCCTCGCGGTCGGGACTGGCCGGCCCGGCGATGGGCCAGCCGTCGGGGCCCACGATGATCGAGGCACCGAGGAACGTGACTCCGCGCTCCTCCCCCACCCGGTCGGCGCAGGCGACCGCGGTGCCGTTGGCGGCCGCCGCGGCCATGGCCATGATGTCCCCCTGACAGTACCCGTGCTCGTCGTGGAGATGGCGCCGGAACGAACTGACCCAATTGGTCGGGACGGCGATGACCTCGGCGCCCCGGAGGGCGAGGGCGCGCGCGACCTCGGGGAACCAGAGGTCGTAGCAGATGGCGACCCCGACGCGGGCGAAGGGAAGGTCGACGACCACCAGCTCGCTGCCCGGTTGAAACCAGGACTGCTCGTCGTAGAAGAGGTGGAGCTTGCGGTAGGTCGCCAGCCGGCCCTCGGGGCCGAGGACGACGGCGCTGTTGTGGCGGCAGTTGGCGCCTGCCTCGGCCAGGCCCCCGACCACGTACACGCCCAACCGGCGGCAGGCGTCCACCAGGGCCGCCACGCTCTCACCGGTATCGGCGTCCTCGGCCAGCCGGCCGACCTCCTCCTCGCTGGAGAAGACGTAGCCCGACGAGGCCAGCTCGGGGAGGACGACGAGCTGGGCGCCCCGCTCCGCCGCGGCCTCGACCTGGGCTACCGCGGCGGCCCGGTTGCCGCTCAGGTCGCCGATGCGCGGCTCGTACTGGGCGACCGCGATGCGGAGGGTCCGGTTCGGGGAGTCGGTCACGCCGCGAAGATGGTGGAGCGGTAGTAGGCGAGCTCGGCGATCGACTCCCGGATGTCGTCGAGGGCACGGTGCGCCTCGACCTTGGGCGGAGCCGCGACGAGGATCTCCGGGTACCAGCGCCGGCAGAGCTCCTTGATGCTCGAGACGTCAATCGAACGGTAGTGGAGGAATTCCTCGATCTCGGGGAGGTGTGCCGAGAGGAAGCGCCGATCCGTCCCGATGGAGTTGCCACAGAGGGGCACGGTCCGGGCCTCGGGAATGTGCTCGCGGAGGAACTCGAGCGTCTGCCGACCGGCCTCCTGCACGGAGATGGGCGAAGCCTTGATCTCCGCCAGCAGCCCCGACGTGGTGTGCATGGTCCGAACGTGGTGGTCCATCTCGCGCAGCTGGTCGCGGTCCGCGTGCACGACCAGATCGGGACCCTCCGCCACCACGGCGAGGTCGTCGTCGGTGATGAGCGTGGCGATCTCGACGATCACGTGGCGCGCGGGGTCGAGCCCGGTCATCTCGAGGTCCATCCAGGCGAGCACGACGACGATCCTATCCGCGGGGAGGCGCGCAGCGGAGCCGGCGTGGATTCTGGGCCAGGGTGTCGATGTCAAACGCACCATTCGCGGCAGACTCGGCGGGCCCAGGCAATCCGGCACCGGGGTTCCTCCTGGTCACGGCAGTGGTTGCGGAGTAAGGAACGATGCCCGTTATCGGAGGAGGGTAGGCAAGGCCGAGCGTCGGGCCGGGTGAACTTGCGGCCTCCAAGATTGAGACCAAGTTTTACGGGCATCAATCGTAGGTGCGCTCCATTTTTACACCCTACTTTCAGTGCTAAGTTGTATAAAATGGCCATTTACTAGTGACATCCATCTCGAAATGGCCTAGCATTGTGGTGTGAATACGAGCCAACTCCTAGCCCGCCTCGGGACGGTCTGCCCATGGTGGCGCGATCCCAGCGGCTGGCAATACCAGGATCCAGATCTCCGAGCGGTCCAGGCCACCCGGCTTTCCTACGAGCCAAAGCCCCTGGAGAACCTCGAGCTCGGTGGCCTCTACATCCTGCGCGGACCGCGCCGCGTCGGGAAGTCGGTCGAACTGAAACGAGCCATCCTCGGCCTGCTCGAGGCCGGCGTCTCCCCTCGCCGCATCATCCACTTCCCGTGTGATGAGCTGAATGCGGAGGACCTCAGCCAACTGGTCACCGCGGCTCGCACCGTCGCCACGGCAAGTGAGGCCGAGCCCCGCTACTGGTTTCTGGACGAGATCACCGCGACAGGTGGCAAATGGTGGACGACCGTCAAGTGGCTCCGCGATAACAATCCAGGCTTTCAGCAGGACTGCGTCGTTCTCACGGGCTCCTCGATGCGCGGCCTGGACGAGGCGGTCAAGGCGCTCGCAGGTCGCCGCGGACCAGCCTCCGACAGTGAGCGACTACTCCTCCCGATGGGATTCCGGCAGTTCTGGCGAGCTACGGCCCGCCTCGCCCAAACACCAGATGAGAAGCTTCGGGTCAATGCCTGGGAGTTCCGTGAACCGATTTGCCGCGAGGCGATCGGACAAGTTGTGCCGTGGTTGGACGACCTCATCCTGCAGTGGGAAGCGTTTCTCAGCGTCGGAGGGTATCCCCGCGCTGTGAGCGACTTTCTGCGAACCTCAGAAGTCCAGCCTGATTTCACCAATGCTCTTTGGGACGTCATCAGCGGCGAAGCGCTTCGCCGAGCTCGCGATTTCACCCCAGCGAAGGCTCAGCTCCTGCTCGCGCTCTTAGCAGGCTCGCTGACCCAGTCCCTTAATCTGGCATCGCTCGGCGCGCAACTCGGTACCACGAGCAGCACAGTTCGCGAACGCGTTGAAGACCTCTTCGCTGCTTTCACGTGCTGGCCATGTTATCCAATGTCGCCTCGAGGTTACCCAGATCATGCGGCGCCGTTGGGGACCCACCCAAAGTGCTACTTCACCGACCCGCTCCTCGCGCGACTTGCTTGTCAGCGCGATCCGGATAACATCCCATGCCCCGAACCATCCGCCTTATCGGAGCAGCAATTTGGCTTGACACTCTTAAGGCAGAGGGAGAACCTACAGCCAGGCTCCTACTCTCAGTTCGCGTCCGTTATGTATGCCCGCACGAGCAGCAAGGAGGTCGACTTCACCGGCCCCTGGATGAAGAAGGTGGCTTTCGAGAGCAAGTACGTTGATTCCGGCTGGAAACGTGAGACTCGGACTCTGCGGGCCCTCACAGACCGGGGAGTGATCCTCACCCGCAGCGTCCTGGATCTTGAAGGGGATGTCTGGGCTGTTCCGGTATCGGTCGCCGCCTGGCTGCTCGATCCGCCGCCTCCAACTTCCTAACGGCCCGTATCACTCGTCGGGGACGCTGACCCGGGCCTGACGAGCGCGCCGCCGGCGACCGCCGGCGACCTCGCCGGCACCTCCGGCGACGTGACGTGGTGCGTGATCGACAGATCCCCCTACCCCACTCCTCACGAGTGGCGATGGGGCGATCGCGGCAGTCTGGGCGGGGACCAGCGACATCATCTGCTCTGGGTCCGCCGCGGGCGGGTCGTGGATCTCCCAAACGCCAAAGCGGCGGACCAGGAGATACCAGAGCCCGTCGCGCCCGTAGCGAAGCTGGACCCCGGCACGGCCGTTGCTCACCCGCTCCCCGCGAACAGTGGCGCCACCCGAAACACGGCGGAGCGCCGCGGAGCCCTCCTCCACCTCCTGGGGCGGCGGCTTCCACGGCGCCCCGTTCAGCACCTCCAGCGCCGCCGCGCCGCCAGCGGCCCATGTTAGAGCGAGGCGCATCAGGGCACGAGGGGCCACCTGCGCGCGGGCCGCGAAGCCGTCGAAGTCGGGCTTCCTCAACCGCTCGGCGGCGAGCCGGGGGAGGTCGGCCTCCGGGGCGAGTCCCAGCCCCCCATCCCCGGCGCCGCGACAGAGCTCGAGGGCCCGGCGGGCGGCATCCGCGGCCAGCGCGACGAGATCCTCCGCAGCCACCCCTGAACCCGGCGGCGGGTCCGTGGCCAGGCTCGCCGGCTCCCCGGCATGGGACGGAGGGGACAGCGGCGACGGCAAGGCCAGGGGCACGGCGGCCGCCCCGCGGGCGAAAAGCGTCCGGGCCTCGACACCGGGGTCCGCCTCGGCCTGCGTGTCGCCGGGGGTTCGGGCCGAGGCAATGTCTCCGCGGCCCGGACGGCGTCGGCTGACCTCGGCGGCGCTCCCCGCCCTTGCCCCCTGGCAAGGACTTCCATCTCAGTTCGATTCCGCGCCGATTTATGCCGCTTGCCTTTAGATTGCCACGCTTGGTTTGTTTGGGCACAACGCTGCCGCAGAGGGCGCCCAGGGCCCGGCCACAGAGCTCCGGCGGCGATCCCGGCGCCTCCGGTACCCGCTAGCGCCGGTGGCTCGGACCCCGATGCTGGGGAGGCGCGTGCCGTACCCGGTGCTCCTCCATCCGGCCGGCCCGATCCCGCTTGCCACGCGCCGCTTGCGCCGCGTTGGCTTGGGCCCCCTGCTGGGGTGCCACAGGGGCCACCACCTGGTCGGCACCCCCCAGCTCGCCCACCGCGGCGACGACGTGCGCGGAGGTGGTCCGGAGCCAGGCGCGCTCCGGCCTCGAGAGGGGAAGGTCGCGGAGGTAGCCGAGGGCCTCGTCGACCGCCGCGGTGAGAGCCGATCCGTGGAGCGCCGAGGCGGCGAGGACAGACGCCACCTGACCGGGATCCGGCGCCTCGGTGCGCAGGAGCAGCCATACCTCCTCGCGATCCTTCTCCCCGGGCAGGGTGTCGGGACGGTCGAGGAGGGCGGCGAGCTTAGTCGCCAGGTGGGCCGGCGCGTCGAGCACGCGCCGCCCCTCGAGGCTGACCGCGTGGGGAGGGAGAGCGCTCACCGGCAGCTGCAGCCGCGTGCCCAGAGTCGACTGGTGAGGGACGTAGAGGTCGACGTGGATACCGTTGACCTCCGAACGCCACTTCGTCCCCAGGTGCGTCGTCTTGGTCACCGGCCACCGGCCAGCCAGCATGTCCAGCTCATGAGGCTGAAGGACGAGGTCGATGTCGTGGCTCCGGGGTGCCCCGACCCGAAAGTGGCTGGCCCACCCGCCGATGAGGATGGCCCCCGGAATGACGGCGAGGACCTCTCCGAGAGTCCGCTCGCTAAGGCTCGTGAGCTCGGGAGGGTAGAGCTCAGGCGGCACGCGCGAGCTCCCCGATGAGGCTCTCGATGAAGCGAGCGGCCGGCCAGCCCGGGGTGTTGAAGAGATCGACGAACGCCTGGCAGAGCGGCACCACCGGCCCGTACCGGCCCAGCCAGGGATCGGACGTGTGCACCTCGAGGATGGTGCTACCGCCTCGCTCCCCGGCAGGCCACGGATCGGGTAGGCGCGCCGGGTCGCCGTAGCAGACGACCCGGTCGTAGTCCGAAACCCGGTTGCCCGCACGCCGCGCCACGACGGCCCCGAACCCGCTCAAGAGGAAGCCCTCCGGAAGCTGACGCTCTACCTCGGTGGCTGGGGCACGGATCTCGCGCCGCAGCGCCAGGTCACCGGCCATGTTGCGATGCCCAGCCCAGAGCACGAGCAGGCGCAGGGGATCGACCAGGCTGAAGCCACCGCCCGGCCGACGGGTCACGGCGCCGATCGCCATCGGCCGCTGCAGGGCGCGGTGCACCGTTGACACGGGGAGACCCAGCTCGGCGGCGACGGAGGCGAGGTTCGCGTAGCGTCGGCGACCGAGCGACTCCTCGCGGGCGAGCAACTCGCGCCACACGACCTCCGTATGATTCATACGCTGAGAATACCAGTTTCCAGCCATAGCTGTAAACGGCTCCATTTTCCCACCGCGCCACGGTGCCGCTCCGGGGGTTGTGAGGATCCTTCGTGACGAGTATTTCGTCACGAAGGAACTTCGGCCGAGGGAGGTCCGCCTTTGCTCCCCGAGGTCGGCCGCGGCGATTATGCTGCGCGCATGACGGTGGTGGGGGCCGACCTTCCGCCCTCGACCGGGCGAGCGGCAGTATGGTGCAGGCCGCCGCGGTCGGCGCCGGAGGGACGGCGCCCGAGCTCTGGGCGTAGCCTCGCCATCCTCGGCGTCCTGGCCTTCTTCTACGTCTACGCGGTGGCCGGGGGGACGCTGGCATCGGTGCCGGGCATCCCCTGGCCGGCGCGCCTGCCCTACCTCGTCATCTGCGCCGTTGGGGTTGGATATGGGCTGGCGATCATCGCCACCGCCGGCCGGCCGCGGGTCAGGCTGATGATGCGCGACTGGGGGCTGGGCGGACGTCCAGCCGCCAAGGTATGGCTTGGCCTGGCCTACGTGCTCCCCCTCGCCGCGTCCTTGGTGGCGGGTTGGACACTCCGCGCAGCCGGCCCGTTCCCAACGGTTGCGACCACTCCGCTGGCCCCGCTCGTCGGGCTGCTTGGACCGGCTGCGTTCGTCATCTGCCTGATGCTCGCCCGCGTCTCCTCGCTCCGTGCGGTCAAGAAGGCCATCGTCAACGGCCGAGCCCCCTCCTTCACGGTCTCGAGTGATCGGGCCTGGTGGTGGGACGGCGAGGCATGGGCAAACGTGTCAGCCGCCGCCCCCGAGAGCGCCGTCCGCTCGCCGGACACCAACCACTGGTGGACGGGGCGGGACTGGCTTCCGCTACCGCCTCGACCCATCACTCGCTAGGGGTCAGCGCGAGCTCACACCGCCGCGGCGAGGCAGGCTTCGAAAGTGTCGCACACCACGGCGATGTCGGGGGATTCTGGCGCGCGGTCAGAGGTCGAACCGATATGACATCTTCATGCGTCTTTACACCCAGGCTCTGAATCCCGCGAGCGCGGCCTACCCGTCGCGCTCCCTCTCGGGCCGCGCAGCACTATTCGGCCATTACGCGGGCAGGCTACGGGGAACGAGGTTCTTCATTTCCCAGCCGGTCTCCTCGGAAGGGCCGCGCCATCGTCCCCCGGCGGCTCGTCCGGGCCCACGGCCTGGGTCACGATGGATCTACATGCCCAGTAGCTTGGCCTTCGCGCTCGCCAACTCCTCGTCACTGAGGATGCCCTGGTCACGCAGGCGAGCGAGCTTCGTCAGTTCATCGGCGAGGCTCGGAGGCGAGGATTGTGGAGCGGTTACGCCTGCCGACGAGAGACTGGCCGGGTACCTGGAAGTCGTCGGCGGCGCCGCGCTGGAGGCGGTCGTGCGCCAGGGGGACTTCAGCCTGGAGGGAGGCAGGAGGGCCACCGCCGAGCTGATCGTGGAACGACCGGCGGTGACCGCCCTGCTAGTCGCCAACAACCTGATGACCCTGGGCGCCCTGGACGTGCTGCGGGAGGGGCGGGTGCGAGTTCCGGACGGCGTCGCCCTGGCGGCCTTCGACGATCCAACGTGGGCGCGGCTGATCGACCCGCCACTCACCACGCTGGCCCAGCCATTGCGAACGATGGCCGACGCCGCCGTGGGCCTCCTCTTCGAGCGGATCGCCGACCCCCGCCGCCAACCCGCCCACCCTCGCTTCGACCTCGAGCTCCGCATCCGGCGCTCGTCGGGAGAGCACACCTCACCCTAGCCAGTCGGCGGACCGGCCCTCCGCGCAGCCGCAACACGCATTCCCAACGGGTGCCGCGGCGTGGGGATCACCCCGGTCCGGCAGACGTCGGCGAAGACCTCGGCGCTCGGCTTGGGGCGGCGTTCGAGGGTGGCTCGATCGACCGCCACCAGGCCAAACTTGGCTCCGTACCCCTCCAGCCACTCGAAGTTGTCGAAGCCGGTCCAGTGCAGGTAGCCGAGCACGTCCGCCCCGTCGGCGATCGCCTCGATCGCCGCTCGCAGGTGGTCGAGGAGAAACCCGGAGCGGAGTTCGTCATCCTCGTCGGCGACCCCGTTCTCGGTGACGAGCAGCGGCAATCGGAACTCCTCGCTCAGCGAGACCAGGGCGCGCCGCAGGCCCGCGGGGTCGATGCTCCAGCCGAGGCTGTTCCTGGGCAGCGCTGGGTCCGGATCGGAGCTCACGAAGAGGCGAGAGGAGACGCGCCAGTCGAAGCGCACCCGCTCGTCGGCGTAGTAGTTGAGACCAAGGTAGTCGAGGGAGCCCCGGAGCCCGGGCACGACCTGGCCGCTGCCGGCGGGCGGGAGCACCCGGCCGCGAGCGCAGCTCCAGAGGAACCAGCGGTTGAAGAGGAGGTCCGGCACCCACGCGACGCAGCGGGCGGCGATGGAGCCGGGAACTGGCCGGAAGGGCCGTTCGTGGTGGGCGATCGAGACCATCGCCGGCCGACCGTGGGCCGCACCGACCTGGTGGAGGGCCGTCGCCGCCGCGGCGTGCATCCGGAGCATCCCGGCCGCGGCCCGCAGGGCGAGAGCCGGCGACCGGCGGTGTGGCGGCCACTCCCCTTCCGCATAGCCGAGGGCCATGAGGACGTTCGGCTCGTTGAGCGTCACCCACCAGCGGACCTCCTCTCCGAACGCCTCGGCGCAGGCGGCCGCGTAGCGGGCAAAGAGGCGCGGAGCCTCGGGGTCGAGCACGCCCCCGCGATCCGCCAGCCAGACCGGCAGGGTGAAGTGGTGGAGCGTGACCACCGGTTCCATCCCCAGCTCGCGGCAGGCGGCGACCACATCGGTGTAGTGGCGGAGCGCCGAGAGGTCGAAGTGGCCCGGCTCGGGCTCGACTCGGGCCCACTCCACGGAGAATCGCTGGGCCGTATGCCCCATGGCCGCGAGCAGCGCCAAATCCTCGCGATAGCGGTGGAAGTGGTCAATGGCGACCGCCGCCGAGTCGCCGTTCTTGACCCGCCCGGGCTCGTCCCGCTCCATGCGCATCCAGTCGTTCCAGAGTCCCCCCTCGATCTGGTGGGCAGCGCTGGCGGTGCCGAGCAGGAAACCCTCCGGGATGCGGAGCGGGCGGGCGAGTGCCACCGGTCAGGACGCTGAGGCCGGCGGACGGCGGAGGACGAGGCGGGTGCGTCCACCCTCCCTGCTTTCCTCGAGCACCTCGCCGCCCACTCTCCGGCTCCAGGCGCGGATGCCGAAGAGATGCTCAGCCACGCCCGTTACCACCTCGAGCCGCTCGCCGGGCGCGAGGGTCGCATAGGCGCGTCGGACACGACCCATGGCGCTGTCGCCGCACTCCTCCTCAGCAGTGGTGAGATCGAGGTGCCACGGCTCCATGATGGGATGCTTCTATGGTTTGTCAAGCAGCCCGGGCAAGTTCGCGCTCGGCGACGATGGCTCGGAAGACCTCACGTGCGACGTAGCGCTTGAGGCAGCGGATGATCTCCTTCTCGGAGAGGCCCTCGGCGGTTCTGCGGGCCACGTAGTCCCTGGTCGGGTGATGCCACCGGAGGCGACCGATGACGATGCGCCAGAGGGCGTTGTTGGCCTGCCTGTTGCCGCCGCGGTTGAGCCGATGACGGCCGGTCGTCTTGCCGGATGAGGCTGGCAGCGGCGCCACGCCGCAGAGCTGCGCGAAGCTGGCCTCGGAGCGCAGCCTCTCGGGGTTGTCGCCAGCGGCCACCAGGAGTGCTCCCGCCACATCGGGGCCGACCCCCTTGAGGGCGCACAGCTCGGGCGCGACCTCCTGGGTGAGACGCTCGAGCTCGACGTTCAGCGTGGTGATCTCGTCGCCGAGGTGCTGATGGCGTCGCGCCAGAACCCGCAGGGCCATCTTGGCCGCCGCCGTCGGCGTGGTGATCGGTCCGGGCCGGAAGGCCGCCAGGGTCTCGATGAGACTCCTGCCGGTGAGGGACCGCAACTGCTCGCGGAGATCGGCCGGAGCCGTGACCAGCAGGGAGTGGATCTGGTTGACGATCTGCGTGGTGCTGTGGACGGCCGAGCGGCGAGCCACCCGCAGGGTGCGGATCATGCCCACGCGGTCCTCGTCGCTCTTGGGGACCGAGGACGCTTCGCCGGAGAGCACGGCCCGAGCGGCGGCCTCGGCGTTGATGGGATCCGACTTGCCGCGTGCATGACGGGTCTGTCGGTTGGGCCGGTTAATCTTGATCACGGTGCAGCCGGCACGGCGCAGGTGGCGTGCCAGCCCGGCGCCGTAGGCGCCGGTACCCTCGACGCCGAACCGCGGCGTCGCATCACTGAAGGCCTGTGCCCAGCGCAGCAGGCGACCGTATCCGGCGGGCGTGGTGGGGATCTCGAGATGGCCCAGTGGCCGCCCGAGATCGCTCGTGAAGGCTGCGGCCACATGGACCTCCCCATGGGTGTCGATGCCGACGGTGATGCCGGCGGCGGGGTCGTTTGCGATGCTCACAGATGCCATCCTCATGTCCTCAACACCCCCGCTCTGCGGAGCCTGACTGGGGTTGGTGAGTCAGTGGGGCGGGCGGACAGGACTGAAACGGGCCGCAGGGCGCGCTTCTATGAGGTCACGTCCCGTCCCACTGACGACACCGGCGAGCCTTCCGCTGAGCGGGCCGACGAATCATTTTCAAGGCACGGGGCCGGTCA
>CABDXX010000369.1_pt1 | contig 15859 bp, 17 predicted proteins | sample 3131841 | NCBI WGS metagenome assembly CABDXX01 (sample SAMEA5534336, study PRJEB31848) | metagenome | biome: tundra; feature: field; material: soil | place: USA | collected 2013-05 | depth 0.15 m | reverse complement strand
CCGCTGGAGGGGATCCTGGGGATGATCCCGGGCGGGCGTCAGATGATCAAGAACGCGGGCAGCATGATGCCGACCGAGAAGGACCTCTCGCGGATGGAGGCGATCGTGCTCTCCATGACCGCTCACGAACGGATTCATCCCGAGGTGCTCAAGAGCCAGCGCCGACGGCGTGTCGCCGCGGGCAGCGGCACCACCCTGGCCGACGTCAACAAGCTGCTCAAGGGATTCGAGCAGATGCAGTCGGTGATGAAGTCGGTGGGCGGCAAGGGCAGCAAGGGGGTGCGCGGGCGCGCCCGCATGCTGCGCCAGCTTCAGGGCATGGACCCCGCGCGGCTCGGCCTGCCCCGACCATGAGCGTATCAATGCTTTCGATGCCCGTCCGCAACGGGCACAGAGTCACGGCAAAGGAGAAGTTTTGGTCAAGATCCGCCTGAAGAGGATGGGAACGACGAAGCGTCCGTTCTACCGGCTGGTGGTCGCGGACTCCCGCAGCCCCCGTGACGGGCGCTTCATCGAGGCCCTCGGTTACTACGACCCCCTGCCCCAGCCCGCGTCGGTGAAGATCGACGCCGACCGTGTTCGGGAGTGGCTCCGTCGCGGCGCCCGCCCCAGCGACAGCGCTCGCGACCTTCTGGTCGCCCAGGGCATCCTGGCCGGCAACCCCAAGCGTGAGCGGGGTTCGGTCGGCCTCGGTGCGGCGGCAGCGCCGGACGAGACGCCCGCCGAGGTGAAGCCGGCCGCGGCCGCCCCGGAGAAGGAGCAGGTGGTCGCCGAGCCGGAGCCGGTTGCGGTTGTCAAGGACAGCGAGCCGGTGGTCGCCGAGCCGGAGCCGGTTGCGGTTGCGGTGGCGGTCGAGACCGAGACGGCCGCGGACGCGGCCGATGTGGAGACGGCATCCGTCGGCGAGGACGAATAGGTGACCGACTACGCTGACCTCACCCGTTTCATCATCGAGCGGATGGTCGGCGCCCCGGAGGCCGTGACCGTCCGATCGGAGGTCAAGGGGCGGACCACCATCATCGAGGTGGGGGTCGCGGAGGCCGATATGGGCAAGCTGATCGGCAAGGGCGGGCGCAACATCGACGCGGTGCGCGCCGTGGTCCGGGCCGCCGGGCTGCGCGGCCACGAGCGCGTCCAGGTGGAGCTGGCCGAGAAGCGATGACCCCTCGCTCCACCCCCGGTGTGCCGGATGGGCGTCCGGCCCTGCTCCGCGCCGCTCGTGTCCGACGCGCTCATGGGGTGCTGGGAGAGGTGCGGGCCGAGAGCCTGGGTGGCGACGCCCGCCGCTTCCGCCGCGGGGTGCGGGTCACAGTCGAGGACACCCGGCGCGAGCTGACCGTGCGCTCGGCCCGCGGGATGGGCGACGGCGACGTGCTGCTCGCCTTCGATGGGGTCGACACGCCGGAGGCGGCCGGCCTCCTGCGCGGCGCGTACCTCTGCGTGGAGCCGGAGCGGGCGCGCCACCTCTCGCCGGGAGAGTGGTTCGTCTGGCAGCTCGTCGGGCTCGCCGCGGTGGACTCCGAAGGGCACGCCGTCGGCGTGGTCTCCGACGTCGAGGCCGGCCTCGCCCACGATGTGCTGGTGGTGGAGGGCGAGGCGGGCGAGAGGCGGTTCCCGATGGTGTCCGCCTTCGTCTCGGAGGTGGACCTGGCCGGAGGCCGGATCGTCCTCACCCCGTGGGAGGAGGAGGAGGCCTGAGAGGGCCCGTGCTGAGATGCGGTTCGAGGTGTTGACCATCTTCCCCGAAGTCTTCCCCGGCCCTCTTGGGGTCGGCGTGGTCGGGCGCGCCCTCGAACGTGGCGATATCGAGCTTCGCGTCCACGACCTCCGCGACTTCACGACCGGCCGCCATCGCCAGGTCGACGACATCGCCTTCGGCGGCGGGCCGGGCATGGTGCTGAAGCCCGAGCCGCTCGTCCGGGCGCTGCGCCGGATCCGGAGCGAGGTGCCCGGGGTGAGGTCGATCCTGCTCTCGCCGCAGGGGAGGCCATTGGATCAGGGGGTGGTCCGGGAGCTGGCCGCGGAGAGCGCCCTGCTCCTGGTCTGCGGGCGCTACCAGGGCGTCGACGAGCGCGCCCGCGCCGAGATCGGCGAGGAGCTCTCGGTCGGGAACTACGTCCTGAGCGGGGGCGAGATCGCCGCCATGGCGGTCGTCGACTCGGTCGCGCGTCTCGTCCCGGGCGTCGTCGGTTCGGCCGACTCGCTGGCCGACGAGACCTTTTCGGAGGCCGCCGGGGGTGGCCTCGAAGCTCCCCTCTACACTCGTCCGGCCGACTTCGAGGGCGAGGTGGTCCCGGAGGTGCTGCGCGGGGGAAATCACGCCGCGATCGCCGAGTGGCGCCGCGGCCAGAGCCTGGAGGCAACTCGGCGCCGGAGGCCCGACCTGCTAGGGTCGTCGGGCGCGATTTCTGGAGGTACGAAGTGAACGTCGTCGAGCTCCTCGAGCGGGAGCAGGAGAAGGCCGAGGTCCCTGTGCTTCGCAGCGGGGACACCGTGCGGGTGCACGTCAAGGTCGTCGAGGGTACCCGCGAGCGCATCCAGGTCTTCGAGGGGGTCGTGATCGCCCTCTCCGGCAAGACCGGCATCGGTGCCAGTTTCACCGTCCGCCGCATCGCCTCCCACGGGGTGGGGGTGGAACGGACCTTCATGCTCCATTCGCCGCGCATCGACCGGATCGAAGTGCTCCGCCACGGTGACGTGCGCCGGGCAAAGCTGTACTACCTGCGTGAGAAGGTGGGCAAGCGGGCCCGGATCCGGGAGCGCCGCCAGCCGCTCGGAGGCGAGGCCGACGCCGTGCGCCGCGCCCAGGCCGCGGGCGCGACCGGTGCGAGCGCGGAGGACGCCCTCGACGAGGACGTGGACGAGGTGGAGACCGCCCCGGTGATCGAGGATGCGGCCGAGGAGACGGAGCCGGGGAACGTCTGACCCTCCGGGTTCTCTCCCGGTTCCCACTCGACAGCGGGTGGGCGCTGCCGGGGAGGAGGCCGCCATCGCTCATCTCCGGGCGAGCGGCCTGCGCGTCATCGCGCGCGATTGGCGCTGCCGTCTCGGCCAGCTCGACATCGTCTGCGAGGAGGCGGGGGTGCTGGTCGCGGTCGAGGTCAAGGCGCGCCGGAGCGACCGCTACGGCCTTCCCCAGGAGGCGGTGGACCGGCGCAAGCAGGCCAAGCTCCGGACCCTCCTCGACGCCTTCCTCCAGGCCTCCGGCCGCGGCGGCCAGCCGTGCCGGATCGACGTCGTGGCCGTGCGTCTGGACGGCGAGCTGCGGCTGCTGAGCTGCGAGCACATCCGGGACGCGGTCGGGGGCTGACCCGCTGGCGGCCCCCGCGCCCGGGCGGGTGGCGCGCAGCCGGTCGAGTGCCCCGCACTCGCCGGAGCGCCTGACCGTATGATGCCCGGGCGGATGACGAGCCGACAAACTGTCGTCGCAGTGGTCGCGGTGACGGCCTGCGTGGTCGCCGCATGCCATGGCTCGCCGGCCCCGACGCCGCACTCCATCGGCACGGCGACGGCCGCGTCGCCGGGGGCCAGCCCCACCGGTTCTCCGACGGCGCGTGCGTCGGTCACGCGCGGCGCCTCGCCCTCGCCGAGCGGGCCCCGTCCGACCACCGGTCCGGGCGGGTGCTCCATCGCGGCGCCGGCCACCGCGCCGAGCGGGCTCACCCTCTACGTCTGCTACACGATCAGCGGCTCGGTGAGCGCGAGTGGCGGCTTCATCGACTCCGATCAGGGGGCCAACGCGCTCAGCTGTGCCGATTGGGCGCAGTACGGGGGGGAGGCGCCGGGCTCGGCCGGCGCGGCGCTGCAGGCGCCTGACCCCGGCGACCCCCAGGTCACCGTCAACGGCCAGGACCTGGGCTTTGACCTCGTCATCGACCCGTACAGCGGCCCCGGGACCTACCCGTCGACCGCGGTGGCCCAGAGCGTCAGCCTCGGGGACATCCTCAGCTGGTCCACCAACAACACCAAGACCGCCACCTTCACCGCCCAGGTGAGCTCGGATGGGTCAGGTTCGTTGACGGCCGGCGAGCTGGCCAACGACTCGAGCAAGGGCACCACCGAGAGCGTCTCGGAGAGCTGGGTCTGCGCCATGGAGGCGGCCTCCTGAGCCGGTGCGGCGCCCGGCCGTGGCCGGCGGGTCCGCCCTATAGACGGACGACGGGTACGGACCCGGCGAAATCCGTGAAGTCTGCATCCTGGGTCCACACCTCGGCACCGTTGGCCAGTGCCGTGGCGGCGATCCAGGTGTCCTGGACCCGCGGCTTGCGTCCCGCCGATAGGACGGTGGAGGCCAGCAGCGCGTAGGCGGAGGCGACCCGCTCGTCGAGCGGCAGGGCGGCCACGAGCGCCTTGACGTCCATGAGGGTTCGCAGTCGCTGAGCCCGAGTGGGGGGATCTGCGGCCATCAGGACACCCAGCTCGAGCTCCGCCACGGTGACCACCGACACCGCAACCTCGTCGGGCAAGGGGCGTCCGAGCGGGCGGCCCTGCTCCCGCGCGACGAAGACGGAGGTGTCGAGGAGCGCCCGGCTCACGGGGCCTCCTGCCGCTGCTCACGCAGGACGGCGAGATCTCGAAGCAGGCCGGGGTCGGCCGCGGACTCCCGCAGCACGCGCTCCATCTCCGCACCGGCGAGCCAGGTGGGGCGGCCGAGCGGGCCGAGTTCGGCCACCGGCCGGCGGCTCACCAGGACGCGGAGCCGCTCACCGCCCTGTGCGCGTCGAAGGAGTTCGGCCGTGTGGTTGCGCAGGTCGCGGGACGAGACGTCCATTGCTCCAAGTGTAGCGCTTGGCCTACGAGTGTCTTGCATGGTCGCTGTCCTCGTTGGACGGGCGCCCATGCGGCGGCGCCCTGCTATTTCGCTTATCATACGAACTTGTATGGTAGCGACCGCCATAAGCTGTGCCGTGCAGGGGCTCTCCGGCGTCCCGGTGACCGTGGAGGTGGACGTGGCCAACGGGCTGCCGAGCTTCACCATCGTCGGCCTCACCGACCGGGCGATCCAGGAGGCGCGCGAGCGGGTCCGTGCCGCCGTCCGCAACGCCGGCTTCGACTTCCCGCAGCGGCGGGTGACGGTCAACTTGGCGCCCGCAGAGGTCCCCAAGGAGGGGAGCGGCTTTGATCTGGCCATCGCGGTGGCGCTGCTGCGCACCGAGCGGGAGCTGCCCCTCGACGACGTCGCCTGCATCGGTGAGCTGGCGCTCGATGGAGGGGTCAGGGGCGTCATCGGGGTGCTCCCGATGGCCCGCCGCCTCGCCGCGTCGGGCATCCGACGGCTGATCGTCCCGGCGGAGAACGCCGCCGAGGCGGCCCTGGTCGAGGGGACGGAGGTGATCGGCGTGGAGAGCCTCGCGGTGGCGATCGCGTACCTTGAGGGCCGCCTCTCCCTGGACCCGGTGGTGGCGCCGCCAATGGGCGAGCTCGGCGCTCCCGGCGGCGTCGATCTCGCCGCCATCCGAGGCCAGTCGCTCGCCAAGCGCGCGCTGGAGATCGCCGCGGCCGGACGGCACAACCTCCTCATGCTCGGGCCTCCCGGGGCGGGGAAGACAATGCTTGCCCGCGCGCTTGCCGGGTTGCTCCCCGACCTCGGAGCGGACGAGGCGTTGGAGGTGGCCTCCCTCTACTCCCTGCGTGGCCGGCTTTCCGATCGCCCCGCCACCAGCCTCCGCCCGCCCTTCCGCGCTCCCCACCATTCGGTCTCCCGGGCGGGGCTCATCGGCGGCGGCGCCGGCATCGCCCAACCCGGGGAGGTGAGCCTCGCGCACCGGGGAGTCCTCTTTCTGGATGAGGTCTGTGAGTTTTCCCGCTCCCACCTCGAAGCCCTGCGGCAGCCGCTCGAGGAACGCAGCGTGGCGTTGGCACGGGTCCGGGCCAGCGTGGTGTTCCCCGCCGAGTTTGTCCTGGTGGCGGCTGCCAACCCTTGTCCCTGCGGGCGTCTTGGCGAGCTGAACGGCCCCGGCTGCAGGTGCCCCGAGGCGATGGTGACCCGGTACCAGTCCCGGCTCTCGGGGCCGATGCGAGATCGGATCGATATGATCGCGGAGGTGCCGCGGCTGAACGGGGAGACCCTCCTGAGCGGGCCGCCCGAGGAACCGACGGCACGGGTCCGCCAGCGCGTGGCGACTGCTCAGGGGCGCCAGCTGGAGCGTGCAGCGACCACCGGTGTCACGTCCAACGCCCTGCTGGACGGTGACCGGTTGCTGGACGTCTGCCGCCTCGACGCCCGTGGCCGGGACGCGCTCACCACGGCGGGGGAGAGGTGGCGCCTCTCGGCCCGGGCGTACCACCGGCTGCTGCGCGTGAGCCGCACCATCGCCGACCTCGCCGGGGAGGACCGCGTCAGCCGCGAGGCGGTGATCGAGGCCTTCCAGCTCCGGATCCCGGCGCTGTGAGCCGCCTACGGCTCTGCATCCCGGCCCGATGAGCCGGCTCCTTCTGTGGACAGGCGACCCGCGCTGGCCCGCCGGTCTCTCCGACCTCGGTGAGCTCGCCGATCGGTACCGGGTCCCCTCCGTCTGGGTGGAGGGGGATCTGCCGGTCTTGCCGGGGGCGGCGGTGGTGGGTGCGCGCCGGGCCGGCGCGACGGGGCAGGAGGCGGCCCGGCGGATCGGCGGCGATCTGGGCCGTCGGGGGGTGACGGTGGTGAGCGGCTTTGCCCGCGGGGTGGACGCCGCGGCGCACCGGGGCTGCCTCGCTGCCGGCGGTCGGACCGTGGCCGTGATGGGCTGCGGGCTCGACGTCGACTACCCGCCCGAGCACGCCGGACTGCACCGGGAGGTCGCCGCCTCCGGGGCGCTCGTCACCGAGTACGAGGCGGGCGACACCCCCCTGGGCTGGCGCTTCCCCCAGCGCAACCGGATCATCGCCGCCCTCTCCCGGGCCGTCATCGTGGTCGAGGCCGGGGCCGGGAGCGGCGCCCTCAGCACCGCCCGCTGGGCGGCCGAGCTCGGCCGTGAGGTGCTGGCCGTGCCGGGCTCCATCCTTGGCGAGGCCAATCAGGGCTCGAACCGGCTGCTCCGCGACGGGGCGCGCCCCTACCTGGATGTGAGCGACCTGGCCGACCTCTTTCCAGAGTGTGCTGCCCTATCGGTGTCGGCTGGCCGCCCCAAGGCTGAGCATGCAAGGGATGGAGGGGGGAGCCCACCCCGCGAGGCTCGGGACCACGCGTCGCGATTGCTCGCGCTCGTCGGCTCTGAGCCGGTCCCTCGCGAGCTGATCGCGCAAGCCCTCGGCTTGCGCGCCTCGCGGCTGGCTGTCCTGCTGGGCGAGCTCGAACTGGAGGGGCAGGTGCGCAGCCTGCCCGGGGGGCTGGTCGCTCGTGCTCGGTGGTGAACGCGTCAGCGGGCCCACTGGAGAGCCGTGGCCGCCTCGCTGCAGGGTGGATTCGGCGGCACCGGGACCACCCCAATTTTGGGGATGGCCAACGGAGGTCCGAGCTCGCAGCGTTAACGCCGGGTAGACGGGCCCGCGACGCGAGAGTCGGCCGGGTGGTACCTACCCACCCGACACCGCACCTCCTGCGGTGTCGAGGCGCCTTGATGGTGCGACCTGCAGGCTTCCCGCGCTACTCGGGGTCGAGCACGCCGAGGTCCGTCTCCGCCTCCGCCTCCTCGGGGACGGCCGTCTCCTCCGACTCCGGGGTGGTCCGGGATTGCCGGAGGCGGTTCATGAAGACCAACCCCACGGCAGCCGCCGCCACGCAGCTGACGGCACCGGTCAACAGCCCGGCCCGAGCCCCCTCGCCGGCCACGATCAGACCGATGAGGGGACCGCCGATGGGCGTCGTGCCCTGGAAGGCGATCGCCCAGAGGGCCATGACCCGCCCGCGCATCGAGGGGGCCGCGCCCAACTGCAGGGTCGAGTTCCCTCGGGCGATGAACGAGACGCTGGCCCACCCGACCGCGGCCAGCGCCAGGTACTCGAGGAGCAGGCTCGGAGCGCCGGCGGCGAAGAAGAGCAGGACGGCGAAGGCGGACGCCGCCAGCGTCACCGGCCGGAGCCCGGTGTGACCGCGGGCGGCGGTCACCAGCCCGCCCGCGACCGCGCCGACCCCCATGGAGGCGAGCATGAAGCCGTACGCGGTGGCGCCCCCGTCGAAGGTCTCCTTCGCCAGGACCGGCAGCACCACCTGGAACTCGTAGGCGAAGGTCCCGATGAGCACCATCATCAGCAGGGGGACGCCGAGGTCCGGCGTGTGAGCGACGTAGCTGAGCCCCGCGCGCAACTGCCCGCGGGCCCGCCCGCTGGGAACCGACGGCTGCAGCTTCGAACGGTCCATGGTTGCCAGGCTGAACACCACCGCGACGAAGCTCGCCGCGTTGAGGAGGAAGCAGATCCCATCCCCAACGCTCGCGATCAGAAGCCCGGCGACCGCCGGCCCGACCGCACGGGCCACGTTGACGAGGACCGAGTTGAGGCTCACCGCATTGCGGAGGTCTCGGGGCCCGACCATCTCCAGGATGAAGGCCTGGCGTGCCGGGTTCTCGAAGGTGTTGTTGAGCCCCAGGATGACCGCCAGCAGCCCCACCTCCCAGACCTGGACCACGTGGGTGGTGACCAGGATCCCGAGCACCAGGGCCTGCACTCCCATCAGCGACTGCAGCAGGATCATCAGCTTCCGCTTGTCGACCCGATCGGCGACGACCCCTCCGTAGGCGCCGAGCAGGAGGACCGGCAGCGTCTGCAGGGCCACGATCACTCCGAGGTCGACGCTCGAGTGGGTCAGGGTGAGGATCAGCCAGGACTGGGCCGTGGTCTGCATCCAGGTGCCGATCAGGGAGATGGCCTGGCCGCTGACGTACCGGCGGTAGTTGGGGATGGCGAGCGACGCGAATGTCGCTCGGGCGGTCCTCCCGGCGAGGTCAGCTGAATTCCCGAGCTGGCGCACCCGACACTTCTACCCGAAAAGGACCCTCGCACCGCGCCGGCCGGCCCCGGGGCTTGACACCTCCGGTGTGTCCGAATCATCCTTCGTGACGAAATGTTCGTGACGAAATACTTTTCGAAATCGACGCAGGCAGTCGCCGAGGGGGATCGCCCATGAGTTCGGAGGGGAAGCTTCCCGATCCTGACGCCATCCGCGATGGCATGGAGATCTCGCGCCTCTACGGCGAGATGTGGCGTCGATTCCAGCCGCAGCGGCAGGCCATCAGCGGCTCGGCGGTGACGCCCCGGATGCTCTCCTATCTGCGCCACCTCGCTGCCGCCGGCCCGCTCACCGTGGGGGAGCAGGCGAGCCACCTCGGCATCAGCTATGCCACCGCCACCGAGGTCGTCAACCGCCTGGAGACCAAGGGGCTGGTCGAGCGCATGAAGGACGACGGCGACCAGCGCCGCGTCTTCGTGTGGCTCACCGACCGAGGTCGCGAGCAGACCGCCGCCCTCGCCGGCCGCAATGTCGAGGACCCGTTTCTCCACGCCGTTGCCGCCTTGCCCGCGGCCACGCGCGCGGCCATCATCGAGGGTCTCGGCGCTCTCCTGAGAGCTGCCGATGCCGGCTGGCGCGACCGGTTGCCCTGATGGCTGCGCGCCAGTTGACGTGCTGGCTGCGAGGTGGGCCTTCAGCTGAGACTGTAGGTTGATTGCGACCAAGTTGCATCTGTGCTAGCCTCGAAACGGACGGGTTCGGGCCAGGGGAGGGCAGGCGCCTTGGCGGCAAACACAGGTCGATGGTCGCGCGTGTGGGGAGCGCTCACCCCGCGCGAGTGGACACGGATCGGCGCGATGGCAGGGTTCATCGTCGCGCTGTACGTGCTGGGGTGGGGGATCTTCATCGCGGCGATCCTTCCCCAGCACTTCAAGCTGCTGGGCATCGGCGTGGCCATCACGGCGTATACGCTGGGGCTGCGTCACGCTTTCGACGCCGACCACATCTCCGCGATTGACAACACGACGCGGAAGCTGATGGCGGAGGGCAAGCGGCCTCTGTCGGTCGGCTTCTGGTTCTCGCTCGGTCACTCCACCGTCGTCTTCGTTGTGGGGATCGGCCTCACCTTTGCGGCGCGGGCGATCATCGGCCAGGTCAGCAACCCGAACTCGACGATCGAGAGCTTCGGAGGCGTCGTCGGAACCCTGGTCTCCGGCACCTTCCTCTACCTGATCGCCATCCTGAACCTGGTCATCCTGGTGGGCATCGTCAAGGTGTTCATGAACATGCGCCGTGGCCGGTACAACGACGCGGAGCTCGAGCAGCAGCTCAACTCACGCGGGCTGATGTTCCGTTTCTTCGGCAAGATGATGCGGGCGATTCACAGCCCCTGGCAGATGTACCCGGTGGGGGTCCTCTTTGGCCTCGGCTTCGACACCGCGACCGAGGTGGCGCTGCTCGCCGCCACCGCGGGCGCCGCCACCGCGGGGCTTCCCTGGTACGCGGTGCTCAGCCTTCCCATCCTCTTCGCCGCTGGCATGTCGACCATGGACACGCTCGACGGATCGTTCATGAATTTCGCCTACGGCTGGGCGTTCTCCAAGCCGGTGCGCAAGGTCTACTACAACATCACGATCACCGGACTCTCGGTCGCGGTGGCGATGCTGATCGGCACCATCGAGATCTTCAGCCTGCTGGCGGCGGAGCTGAAGCTCTCGGGCGGCTTCTGGAACTTCATGGCCAACTTCAACATCAACGAGGCGGGATTCTTCATCGTCGGCCTCTTTGTCGTGACCTGGGTGGTGGCGCTGTCGGTCTGGCGATTCGGTGGCATCGAGCGCCGCTGGGACGAGGCGGCCGCCCGAGGGAGATCCGCCGAGCGGGGATCTGCCTGACGGCCACCTCACCGCCGCCGGGTTCCCCGACGTGCCGTCTCCGGCCCGGGCCGCTCTGGGTGGACAGAGCCCTCCCAGGAGGCTCCAACCTCCGGGTTCGCGGGCCCTCGAGGCACCAGTCCTGCGTCGCCGGCCTCGCCGACCGCAGGTTTGGCCTGGAGGCACCCCGGGTGATGATCCGGGATAGAGTGGATGGCGGCCTCGGTCGGCGCAGGGGGCCGCTGCTATCATCTGCCGGCTTCGGCCCTGCCCAGAAGGGGCGGCCGGCGCCCGCCGCCATAGGACACCAATGCCAAACCGTCTGATCATCGTCGAGTCTCCCAGCAAGGCTCGCACCCTGGCCAAGTTCCTGGGCGCCGGCTACACCGTCAAGGCCTCGATGGGCCACATCCGCGACCTCCCGAAGTCGACCCTCGGGGTCGACCTGGAGAACGGTTTCCGTCCCGAGTACACGGTCATCCGGGGCAAGGAGAAGCAGATCCGAGAGCTGCGCGAGGCGGCCAAGAAGGCCGACGAGGTGCTGCTCGCCGCTGACCCTGACCGGGAGGGCGAGGCCATCGCGTGGCACCTCGCTGAGGCACTCAAGCTCAAGGATCCCGACCGGATCGAGGTCCACGAGATCACCAAGAGCGCCGTCGAGGCGGCGCTCAAGGCTCCTCGCAAGGTCGACCGCAACCGCGTCTACGCCCAGGAGGCCCGCCGCGTCATCGACCGCCTGGTCGGATACCGGCTGAGCCCCCTGCTCTGGCGGAAGGTCCGAACCGGTCTCTCCGCCGGCCGGGTGCAGTCGGTCGCTGTCCGCCTGGTCGTGGATCGTGAGAACGAGATCGACGCCTTCGTCGCGACCGAGTCGTGGAGCCTCGACGCGGTGCTGGAGAAGGGCGAGAGCCGCTTCACGGCCCGCTACCAGGGCCGGAGGGAGGCACTGGAGGCGGCTTCCGCCCCCAAACGGGGCCGCGGCGCCAAGCGCGCGGCGGAAGGGACGGAGAACGGTGACCCGGCCGAGAAGGTCGTGTTGGCCACCCAGGCTGACGCCCTGGAGGTGATGCGCGCCCTCAATTTCGACGACGCGGGGCACCGCCCGGACGACGCTCCGCCGTTCCTGGTCGAGGGAGTGGAGAGCTCGGAGACCTCGCGGTCCGCGCCCTTCCCCTACACGACGAGCACTCTGCAGCAGGACGCCAGCACCCGGCTCCGCTTCTCGCCCCGCCGGACGATGTCCATCGCCCAGGAGCTCTACGAGGGGGCGGAGCTGGGCAGCTCGGGCCCCGTCGGTCTGATCACCTACATGCGCACCGACTCGACGAGGATCAGCGAGCAGGCGAGGACGGAGACCGCCGCCTACATCAGCGAGATCCTGGGGCAGGAGTACCTCCGGACCGGCCAGGCCCGGCAGCGCGCGGGTCAGAACATCCAGGACGCACATGAGGCGATCCGGCCGACCGAGGTCACCCGCACCCCGGAGCAGGTGGCCGAGCTGCTGCCTCGGGAGCAGGCGCGGCTGTACGAGCTGATCTGGCGGCGGTTCGTGGCCAGTCAGATGGCCCCGGCGCGTTTCCTCAACACCCGGGTGACCATAGCGGCCTCCGACTTCATCTTCCGGGCCACCGGGTCGGTGCTCGTCTTCGACGGCTTCCAGAAGGTTTGGAAGCGTGATGAGGAGCGCGACCGGGAAGGCCAGCTCCCCGCCCTCCTGCCCGGTGACCGGCTGGTCTGCTGGGAGGTGAGCGCCGAGCAGCACTTCACCCAGCCGCCGCCCCGTTACACGGAGGCGTCCCTGGTCAAGGAGATGGAGGAGCGCGGCATCGGACGCCCGTCCACCTACGCGCCCACCATCGACGTGATCCAGGAGCGCGGGTACGTCCGCCAGGAGGAGCGCCGCCTCTACCCGACCGAGCTGGGCAAGACCGTGGACGGGCTGCTCCGGGAGCACTTCGCGGAGATCGTCGACATCGACTTCACGGCCGACCTGGAGCGCCGCCTGGACGCGATCGAGGCGGGCAAGCGCAAGTACGAACCCACCGTCCGGGAGTGGTACATCCCCTTCAACGCCACGGTCGACAAGGCCCACACCGACATGCAGCGGGTAAAGATCCCGGCCAAGTCGACGGGCGAGGTCTGCCCGCAGTGCGGGACCGGTGAGCTGGTCATTCGCGAGGGTCGTTTCGGCACCTTCGTGGGCTGCTCCCGGTACCCGGAGTGCGACTACATCAAGGACAAGAAGCAGTCGTCCGCGGTGCCGATCGGGGAGAGCTGCCCGCGCTGCGGCAAGCCCCTGGTGCAGCGGCAGGGGAAGCGCGGCCCGTTCGTCGGCTGCAGCGGTTACCCGAAGTGCCGCTTCCTTCGCGACATCCCCGGTGCCGAGGGGGGCAGTCCCGACGGCGCCGGCACGGCGGGGAGCGCCGGCAGCGCCGGTTCCGCCCCGGTGGGAGAGGCCGAGGATCTGGGTCAATGCCCGGAGTGCTCTCGCCCGCTCGCCCGCCGGCAGAGCCGCCGGGGAAGCTTCGTCGGCTGCACGGGGTACCCGGAGTGCCGGTACATCCAGCCTCAGAGCAGCAGCACGGCCGGGGCTGCTGCGGCCCCGGCGGCTGAGCAGACCGGGGAGAGCTGCCCCGACTGCGGCAAGCCCCTGGTCCGCCGCCAGGGACGCTTCGGTCCTTTCGTGAGCTGCAGCGGCTATCCGAAATGCACTTACCGGCCGCCCCGGAAGTCGCCCGCGGCGAAGGCGGAGGTCGCATCGTGACGCCACGGCCGCATGCCACCACGATCGTCGGGGTGCGCCGGACCGGCTTGGTGGCGATCGCCGGCGACGGGCAGGTGACCGTCGGCGATGTCGTCATGAAGCATCGTGCCGCCAAGGTGCGGCGTCTCCACCGCGACACCGTGCTGGCCGGCTTCGCCGGAGCGGTGGCCGATGCGCTGACCCTCTTCGACAAGTTCGAGCAGCAGCTCGACCGCCACCAGGGGCACCTCCTGCGTGCCTCGGTCGGCCTCGCCAAGGAGTGGCGGACCGACCGCTACCTTCGCCATCTGGAGGCGATGCTCATCGTCGCCAACCGCGACCAGCTGCTGCTGCTCTCCGGCGACGGCGAGATCATCGAGCCCGACGACGATCTCGCGGCCATCGGCAGCGGCGGGCCGTACGCGCTGGCGGCGGCGAAGGCGCTGCTGCAGAACACCGACCTCGATGCTGCGGAGGTGGCCCGGCGCTCCCTCCTCATCGCCGCCTCGCTCTGCATCTACACCAACGACCAGATCACCGTGGAAACCCTCCCGACCGAGACGGCGGCGGCCGGCGACGTCCCCGCAGAGACGCCCTCGACCGAGACGGCGGCCGCGGAGGAGCCGGCCTGAGGGTGACGATGGACGCCGCACAGCCTTCCCCGTCCGCCCCGCCCTCCGGTGACAGCGGTCCGGTGGCGACGGATCCGGGCCAGGCTCCGGCGGGCGACGGCCCGGAGCCGGGCGACCCATCCCCTGACTCCGCGGAGGGCCGGGACCCTGACGACCTCCGCCCCACCGAGATCGTCCGCCACCTCGACGCCTACATCGTCGGGCAGGCGGCGGCCAAGCGTGCGGTCGCCATCGCGCTGCGCAACCGGGTGCGCCGCCGCCGGCTGACCGACGAGATGCGCCGCGAGGTGCTCCCCAAGAACATCCTGATGATCGGCCCGACCGGGGTGGGCAAGACCGAGATCGCCCGGCGGCTCGCCAAGCTCACCGCCTCCCCGTTCATCAAGGTCGAGGCCACCAAGTTCACCGAGGTCGGCTACGTGGGGCGCGACGTCGAGGCGATCGTGAGGGACCTCCTCGAGCAGACCATCACCGACGTCCACGACGAACGGGTGAGCGAGGTCGAGGCGCGGGCCCGCGAGGTGGCCGAGCGGCGGATCCTCGACATCCTCGTGGAGTCCGAGATGCGTGTGGCGGCCGGGTCGTCGGAGGCCGCCGGCCACCCCGCCGCCAAGGTGTCCGGCGATGCCACCGCTGGCCAGGGCGCCTCCGAGGTCACGGGTGCGCAGGTCGCCGCCTCCGAGGCGGGGGGCCTGCCAGGCGGCCAGGCGGGCGGGCTGCCCCCCGGCCCGGTGGAAGACACCTCGACCGGGGGGGTGGGCGAGCCGCCGCCGGCGGGCGCACCGGACCCGGTTCCCGGCGACGGCCGCGGCACCAGCGGGGCACTGGAGCGTCTGCGCCGGCGTCTGCGCCGGCGCCTCGCCGCTCAGCTGCGGGCCAAGCATCTGGAGGAGCGCTACCTCGACGTCGAGGTCGAGGAGCCCTTCCAGCCGGCCTTCGAAGGCTTCGCGGGGAGCGGGCTGGAGGAGGTGGGCTACTCGCTCTCCGACTTCTTCTCGCAGATGGCCCCACCGCGCAAGCGGACCAAGCGCATGCAGGTGGCCGACGCGCGGACCGCCCTCGCTGAGGAGGAGACCGACCGGCTCATCGACATGGATCGCGTCTACGACGACGCCATCCGGGACGTCGAGGAGGCCGGCATCGTCTTCATGGACGAGGTCGACAAGATCTGTGGCCCGTCGCCGGACCACGGGCCCGACGTGAGCGGGGAGGGGGTGCAGCGCGACCTGCTGCCCATCCTCGAGGGTTCGGTGGTTCACACCCGCTACGGGTCGGTGCACACGGACCACATCCTCTTCATCGCGGCGGGCGCCTTCAACGTCGCCCGACCCAGCGACCTGATCCCCGAGTTCCAGGGGCGCTTCCCGATCCGGGTCGAGCTGAGCCCGCTCAGTGAGAGCGATCTCCAGCGCATCCTCACCGAGCCCAACAACGCGCTCACCAAGCAGTACGAGGCGCTGCTCGGCACCGAGCAGGTTGAGCTGGCGTTCACCGACGACGGGGTCGCCGAGCTGGCCCGCCAGGCCCATCGGGTCAATGAGAAGGACGAGAACATCGGCGCCCGGCGCCTCTTCACCATCATGGAGAAGGTGCTCGAGGAGGTCTCCTTCCACGCCGAGGATCACGCCGGCAAGCGGGTGGTCGTCGACTCGGAGATGGTCCTGCAGCAGCTCCAGGATCTGATCAGCGACGACGACGTGCGCCGCTACATCCTCTGAGGAGCCGGAGTGGGCATCGCCGGACC
>CABDXX010000359.1_pt1 | contig 16315 bp, 14 predicted proteins | sample 3131841 | NCBI WGS metagenome assembly CABDXX01 (sample SAMEA5534336, study PRJEB31848) | metagenome | biome: tundra; feature: field; material: soil | place: USA | collected 2013-05 | depth 0.15 m | reverse complement strand
GCGTCGCCCCGGCTGGTGCACGCGGTGGGGACCAAGCTGATCGCGGCCGCCGGGTTGCTCCTCCTCGTGGGCGGCCTGGCCGAGAATGCCGCGGTCGCCACTCCGACCGTCACCTACCTGCTCGCCCTTCCCGGGATGCTGATGATCGGGCTGGGGGCGGGGCTTCTCATCCCCGCCGCCACCGATTCCGTCCTCGGGGCCCTCGATCAAGAGGACGCGGGGGTCGGATCCGCCGCCAACAGCACCGCACTCCAGGTTGGTGGAGCCCTCGGCGTGGCCGTGATCGGCAGCGTGCTCTCCACCCGCTACCAGAGCGCCATGAACCCGGTGCTGGCCGGCCGGCACGTGCCCGCCGTGGCGGCCCAGGCCATCCTCGGGTCGCTGGGCGGGGCGCTGGCCGTCGCCCGAGTGGTGGGCGGACCGCTCGGGGCCGGCCTGGCCGCCGTGGCCCGCAGCAGCTTCGAGATGGGCACTCGGGCGGCGCTCAGCGCCGCCATCGGGGTCACCGGGGCGGGGGTGCTGCTGGTCATTGCCGTCCTGCCCTCGAGGAGCCCGAAGACGGCGTGAGGCGCGCGCCGGCTGCCGGCGCGCGCCTCCCCCTCTGCCCGGAAGGTCAGCTCAGAGGAGCTGCTTGACCAGGCTCTCGATCTGGCTGAGAGATGCCGAGGTACCCTCGGTGAAGACGCCGGCGAAGTTGCCGCCCTGTCCTGCCAGCACGCCCTCCACCGTCAGGCCGTTGGCCGTGTACTGGTACGTGGCCGCCTCGTCCCCGAGTCCAGAGAGGGGGGTGAAGTTGAGGTTGATGTTCGCCGCCTGCAAGCTCGCCACCTCTTTCTGCTCCTCGGTCGAGAGGTAGCCGGAGGGCAGACCGCTCGCGAGGGCGATGATGACCACCACGGGAGGAGAGGCGGTCGCGGCGCTGTACGAGCACGCGATGCCCGCCGCGCCGCCCGGGAGGGGCGTGGCGCCCGCGACCGGGGGGACAACGGTGGGAGCCGGGAGGGTCACGCCCAGCGCGCCCCCGACCGTGGAGGCGGAGGGGCACGCGCCGGTGCTGATCGCTGCGGCGCTCGTCGCCGGCGCGGAGGTTGGCGCCGTCGTACCGGTGGCCGCCGCCGCGCTGGAGCTGGACGTGCTGGACGAGCCTGAGGACGATGACGTCGTGGCGGAGGTGCCGCAGGCCGCAAGCGCCGCCACGGCGAACAGCCCTGTGAGGAGCGATGGGAGAGTGATGCGATGGGACATGGGAATGAGGATCCCCTTCCTAAAGGACCAGGGACGAAAGTCCCGCGACAGAGTGACCTTAGGGTATCCGAATAGTCATGACAAGGGGCGCCACCTCTAGGGCCGGTGAGACCTGCCCTTCAGGGTCGCATCGGCCGTCGTACGGGCCGCAGCCGCGGGTCAGGCGGCCGGCGCCGGGAGTGCCTCGCGAGCGGCGAGGCGCTTCGCCAGCTTGGCGGTGTCCTCGAAGAGCGCCTGGGCGCCCACGATGTTCGCCTCGGCCCCCGAGTGGTCGCTGACCTGCCGGCCATCCACACCGTCGCTGATGCGTCCGATGCGCCGATCGTAGACGGGCTGGCCGGCGGCGTTGCGGCGGTCAAACCAGGAACGCGCCATGCCCGCGAGAGCGGCGTATGCGGGCGTCCCCGTGACCTCCGCGACCCGGGTGAGCACGTAGACCGCCGACGCCACGTCGTATGGCTGGGTCCGCTCCAGGTCAAAGCCGGACATGACGACGGTCCGGAACACCAGGTCGGCGCTGCGGCAGGCGGTGGTGACCAGATCGTGCCTGCCCAGCCGCACCCCGGCATCGGCGAGCACCCCCTCCTGGATGTGCCCCCAGAGGTGGGGCACCCCGTGCTCCTCGGGGGAGTTCATCAGCCGGTCGCCTTCGCGGCAGGCGGCCACCTCGTCGCTCCACACCGCGACCGCGTCGACCAGTCCCCGATCGTCGCCGACCTCCAGCAGTGTGAGCGCCGTCCTGATGTGGAGTGCCCTCACATCCGACGGCACGTCGGAGGCCTCGATGACGTGCGGCAGACCGCGGCTCAGGGCGTCCTCGATCCGGGCGTTGTCTTTGAAGACCTGCCCGGCGCGGGCCACGGCCAGCAGCGCACGTGCCTGCCAGAAAGCGCCACCCGCGACCGATGTCCGTGCCTCATGGTTGGGAGCACCGTCCCAATCGATGATGAAATTGTGCCAGCGCCCGTCGGCGGCCTGCATGGCGAGGACGAAGTCGAGCAGTCCCTCGCACCATCGCCGCGCCCAGGGTGCCTCGGTCGCCTTCCAGAGGTCGCAGTAGAGCTCGAGGGCGCGGGCGGCGTCGTCCACGCAGGCGACCCCTTCATAGCCCGCCTGCTCGGCGCGGAGCGGCTGGTTGAGCGCGTCCGAGTACACCGCGATGGCGAGCGCGGCGGGCCCCGCGAAGGGGACGGGACGGGCGAGCCGCGCGATCTGCCTCAGCACGGTCGCATCTGGTCGAGGATCTGGCGCACCGTGAAGTCCGCGGCGGCCAGGCGGCTGTCTGCAGCGCCGTAGTAGACGCGGATCTCCCTCCCCTCCGGGTCGAGGCTGATGTGGCCGCAGGTGAAGACGACGTCGTCATAGAGACCCTCACGTTCGTACGGAGTGGTCGGCACCAGAATCGGTTCGGGGGAGCGGGCGATGACCTGGCTGGGGTCATGGGCGTCGAGGAGGAGGGCTCCCAACGCGTAGTGGGTGCTGCGGTCGACACCGTGGTAGATCTCCAACCAGCCCTCGGGGACCCGGAAGGGCGTCGCCCCGGCCCCCGTGCGCAGTTCGTCCCACATCCCAGGGCGGGGGAGGGCGAGGGGTGCGTGGTCGCCCCAGTGGACGAGGTCGTCCGAGAAGGCGATCCACATGCCGAGGACTCGGCCAAACGACTGTGGCATTGGCCGTGTGAACGCGGCGAAGCGGCCCCCGACCCGCCCGGGGAAGAGCACCACGTCCTTCTGGTCGGGGGGAAACATCACACCGTGGCGGTCGAAGGAGCGGAAGTCCCGGGTCGTGAGCCGGCTGGTGCTGATCCCGAGGCGGCTCACCGATACGTAGGTGATGTGCCAGATGCCGTCGATCAGCGTGGCTCGCGGGTCCTCGCAGCCGTACTCCTCCAGGCGGTTCGCCGACATCACCGAGGGCGCATCGTCGACGGTGAAGTGCACGCCGTCGCGGCTGCGCGCGACGCGCAGGTGCGACATCTGCGTCAGCAGGTCGCTGACGTCGTCGGCGGCGGCCGTGAACCCGCCGGTGAGGTTGCGATAGCGGATGGTCCGGGGATCGCTGAGGTCTAGGCCGGTAAGGTCGCGGGGAAGGAATACCTCGACCACGTGTGGAGGCGCGCTCTCCGTGTCGAGGAAGGCCATGCCGACGACCTGGTCCGCGGTCAGTCCCGGGCGGAGCGGCTGGAGCTTCGGCTCGGGCCCACCCAGGTCGAGCGTGAGCGCCTCGGTCGGCGGCTGCACACCGCTCCGGGGCCGCTCCGCGACCCGGAGCAGGAGCACCACCTCGCCGTCGACCTGGGCGACGGCGGCGTTGAAGACCGAGACGACCTCCAGGCCGGGGCTCGACGGGCGCACATCCGCAGCGGTGAGGATGGGGTTGTCCGCCAACCGCCGCCCGATGTCGTGAGCGCCGTGCGCTGTCCGGGTGGTGCCGCGGGCCCTCGCACCGGACGCGCTCAGCGCACCCATGATGTCGAGGAACGCGCGTGCCGACTGCGGCCAGGTCGCGTCGCGGGCATAGGCGAACGCGGCATGCTCGAGCGCAGCCTTCGCTGCCGGATCGCCCAGGATCGCGATGACCGCGCGACCGAGCGCGCCGGGGTCGCGGAAGTCGACCAGGACGCCACGGCCGTCGCCCAGCGCCTCGGACGCATGCATGTAGCGTGTGGAGACCACGGCCTTGCCGGCTCCCAGCGCGTAGGACAGCGTCCCACTCGTGATCTGGTTGGGATCCAGATACGGGGTGACGTAAACGTCAGTGGCGAGGAGCAGGTCGATGATGTTGCGCTGGCTCATGTAGTTGTCGATGAAGGCGACGTGGTGCTCCATCCCCAGGGCGCGGCTCTCGGCGACCAGGGAGTTCCGATACGCCTCTCCGTGTATCCGGAGCAGGTCGGGATGCGTCTGCCCGGCGATGAGGTAGAGGGCGTCCGGATAGCGGGCCACCACCGCCGGCATTGCCTGGATCATGTACTGGAGCCCTTTGCGGGGGTCGACCAGGCCGAAGGTGGAGATGATCGTCCGTCCTTCCACGCCGAGCTTGCGTTTGAAGCTGTGCCGGCCGTGAGGATCGATGACCGGCATCCCATGGGGGATGACCCGCGGTGGCCTGGCGAGCCCGTAGTCGTTTGCCAGCAGCCCGACCGCGGTCGAGGCCATGACCACGATCTCGTCGCTCAGGTCGGAGATGCCCCGGACCGTCGCGCGGATCGACGGCGAGGGTCGAGGTAGGACGGTGTGCATCGTGGTCACGACCGGCTTGCGCAGCTCCTTCAGGAAGAGGAGGAAGTGGTCCTCGTAGAGGGAGTCGCTCCAGCGGCCATTGGCATAGACCGGCTCGGACCACCGCCCGTAGAGGCCGAACTCGTGCTGGACGTTGACCACGTCAGCATTCGATCCGTTGATGGCTCGGGCGGCCGCGCGGTAGCTCTCCGCGTCACCCTGCCGGATCCGCCACCGGACCTCGGAAGCGTACTGGCGGAGCACCGCGGGCTCGTCGATGGCGGCGACGCGGCAGATGGCGGTCGGGTCGGCTATGCGCACGGCGCCCATCAGGTCGGCGGTGAACGTGGCGATGCCGCACCGCCGGGGGACGGAGGTCGAGACGAACGCGATCCGGATACCTGACATCCGGCGGCCGCTCACGCCGGGAATGGACTTCGGCTCATGGCGTCCTCGCCGCGCGCCCGTGCATCAGCGCTGCGTGTTGCAGACTGCGCGGTGATCGGGGGCACTCATCGTGGCGGTCGCCATCGACCCATCATAGGGCCTACCTCTCCAAGCGCGTCGGAGTGGGATGGCTGCGACGATTGACGGATTCTGCCGCCGGGAGCGTGGAAGCTTGGCGCTGGGCCGATTGGTATCCTCGGCGGCGTGACCCGCCGTTACGTCGTCTTCGGCGCCGGCGCGATCGGTGGGGTGATGGCGGCCCTCCTCGACCGGGCCGGGTTGGAGGTGGCTGTCATCGCTCGCGGCGCGCACCTCGCCGCCATCAGGGAGGCGGGTCTCACCCTCCGCACCTCCGAGGGATTCACCACGGTGCGTGTCAGGGCGGTGGGGACGGCCGGCGAGGTCGGGTGGCGGGATGACGACATCGTGCTGCTGGCCGTGAAGTCGCAGGACACTGACGCCGCCCTCCGCGACCTCACCGCTGCCGCCCCGCCGTCGCTCACTGTCGTCTGTGCCCAGAATGGCGTCGCCAACGAGCGGGCGGCGCTCCGAAGGTTCGAGAACACGCTCGGCATGTGCGTGATCTGCCCCGCGACCCACCTCGCTCCCGGGGTGGTCGAGGCCGACTCGTTCCCCTGCCCGGGCGTGATGGACGTGGGTCGCTTCCCGGGTGGCGTGGACGCCAGCACCGAGGAGGTCGCCGCAGCTCTGCGCGCCGCCACCTTTGACTCGCTGGCGGTGCCGGATGTCATGCGCTGGAAGTACGCGAAGCTGCTCTCCAACCTTGGTAACGCGGTCGAGGCGATCTGCGGGCCGGAGGCGGGTGGAGGCGAGCTTGCGGAGGTGGTGCGTCGCGAGGGCGAGGCCGTGCTCGGCGCCGCCGGCATCGCCCACGCGTCGCCGGCAGAGGACACAGCCCGTCGTGGCGACCGCATCTCGATCCGGCCCATCGAGGGCCGGAGACGGAGGGGGGGCTCCTCGTGGCAGAGCCTGACCCGCGCAGCCGGCAGCATCGAGGCCGACTATCTCAATGGGGAGATCGTGCTGCTGGCCCGCCTCCACGGCGTGCCGGCACCGGCCAACGCCCTGCTCCAGCGGATCGCCAACCGGATGGCCCGGGAGCGGCACGTGCCTGGCTCGATGGAGGAGGGAGAGGTCCTCGCGGCGCTGAACGGGGCCGGGATCAGACCGGCAGGGTGACCTGGATCGCCGTACCGAGGCCCACGGTGCTCTCGGCGGCAACCGTCCCGCCGTGGGCCTCGACGAGATCCCGGACGATCGCGAGCCCCAGCCCGGAGCCGGTCGAGGAGCCGCCCTTGACGAACCTCTCGAAGACGCGGGGCAGGAGCTCCGGTGTGATGCCCTCACCGTCGTCCCGAACCGTGATCCGCACCCCAGCCGCGGCCGGGCTCGCCTCCACCCGCACGGTCCCGCCCTTCGCGGTGTGGGCGAGCGCGTTGGCGATCAGGTTGCCGAGGACCCGGCGGAGCTGGGCGGGATCCGCGCTCAGCGCGGGAAGGTCCGGTGCCAGGCGGCAATCCAGTCGCACCCCGGCGGTCGCCGCCTCGGCGCGGAACGCCTCGATGGTCTCGTTGACGAGAAGGTCGACGTCCACCGGCTCGCGGTCGGGATGGAGCGCGCCTGCCTCGGAGAGGGAGAGGGTGCGGAGGTCGTCCGCCAGTGACTCGAGGGCGTGAGTGGCGGCGACGATCGGGGCGATGTGCTCCTCGTCCGCTGGGTTCACCCCGTCGGCGATGGCCTCGGCCTGGCTGCGGATGACGGTGAGCGGGGTGCGCAGCTCGTGGGTGATGTCGGCGAGCACGGATCGCCGCCGGGTCTCCTCCACCTCGAGACGGGCGCTCATCGCATTGAAGGCCCGGGCGAGGGAGCGCACCTCCCTGGGACCCCGGATCGGGACCCTCGCTGAGTAATCGCCCTCCTCGACCTGGCGGGCGGCCCGGATGAGGTCGCCGACCGGGGGTGCCACCCGGCGCAACGTGATGCCGATCCCCACCGCGGCGATGACGCAGAGCCCCAGGGCGGCTGCCGTGACCGCCTTGGTGGCCCCCGCGGCGCTGACCAGACCGAAGGCGTTGAGGGAGAGCCACACCAGGGCCGAGAGCGCGGCCACCAGCACCAGCAGGCCACAGCCGGCGCAGCAGCCGGCACGCCGCGCCATGCGCGACGCCTCCCCCGATCTGCGGTGAGGTTGCCGGGGCGGAAAGGGTGTGTCCTCGGGCCACCAGGGTGGGCGGTGACGGCGGCTGCCTCCGCGACCCCATCCGCGGTCCGGCCCACCCCCGCGACCGTCCCAGGCGCGACCCGGTCTGTCGCCCGGCGGAGTGCTGGTCAACGCTGCCCCTCGGTGACGCGGTACCCAACCCCGAAGACGGTCTGGAGCAGGCGGGGCGAGCGCGGATCGCGCTCGATCTTGCGCCGGATGTTCTTGATGTGCGCGTCGATGGCACGTTCGTAGGAGGGGATGGCGACGCCGTGGACCGCGTCGAGCAATTGGGATCGAGTGAAGATGCGGCCCGGCTGGCGGGCCATGTGGAGCAGCAGCTGGAACTCGGTCGGGGTGAGCGTCACCTGGCGGCCGTCTACCGACGTCTCCATCCGCGGCACGTCGAGGGTGAGGACTTCGCCCACCCGCACGACGTCCTCATCGGCGCGGGCGCCGCTCGTGCGCCGCAGCACAGCGCGCACCCGCGCCACCATCTCCCGTGCGCTGAAGGGCTTGGTCACGTAGTCGTCGGCGCCCAGCTCGAGACCGGCGACCCGGTCGGACTCCTCAGTGCGGGCGGTCAGCATGATGATCGGCACGTCGCCGTCGCGACGGAGGGCGCGGGCGACGTCCAGACCGTCGAGCTTGGGGAGGGAGAGGTCGAGGATCACCAGGTCGGGGTGGCTGCGGCGGGCGACCTGCAGCGCCTGCTCCCCGTCACCCGCCGTGAGGACCTGGAAACCGGCGCGCTCCAGGTAGTCGCGGACCAACCGCACGATGTCGGGCTGGTCGTCGACGACGAGCACGGTGGTCATCGGGGGCATCGTAGGGGGTGCGCACGCTCTGCGGGCCGGCCCACGATCTCTCGAACGGGAGGCCGCCAGCGCTCGCAGGCATCGCCCATGGTGGTCGGACCTCTGGCCTGGTGGGGGGTGAGTGAGATCACCGTGACGGCTGGATGTGAGCGCCGTGTGAGTGCCGTGGGGAGGGGCGGCGGGACGCCCTGCATCCGTGGCGACCCCTGGGGTGTTGCCGTGCTTGACCCACGAGAGGTGACCTGCCACCGTTCACCTGAACGAGCACCTGAGGCCCGGCCGGGAATCCGAGAGCCCCCCGACCGACCGACCGCAGACGAGAGCATGTCCGAGAAGGAGGGCCCAGCCATGGCGAAATTCCTGCTTGTCTATCACGGCGGCGGCATGCCGGAGTCACAGGAGGAGCAGGCGAAGGTGATGGCCGCCTGGGGCGGCTGGTTCCAGAGCACGGGCGGCGCTCTCAAGGACCCGGGGAACCCGATCAGCCAGACCAGCACCATCGCCCCGGATGGGTCGGTATCGCATGGCGGCGGGGCCAACCCCGTCAGTGGCTACAGCCTCCTGGAGGCGGAAAGCATGGACGCGGCGGTGGCGCTTGCCAAGGGGTGCCCGGTCCTCCAGGGCGGTGCGAGCATCGAGGTGGCGGAGACCTACGACGTCATGTGATGACCGGCACGGCGGTAAGGGGAGTCAGGGGAGAGCGAGCAGCCAGACCGCGGTGAGGATCCCGACGGCGGGGGCCAGGAGCGGGAAGGGCCGCGGATACGGGCGCAGCGCCAGCGCCACTGACAGGCCGACTAGCGGCAGCGCCCCCAGGATCACGACCGGCACGGGCTGGCCAAGGGCCGGCGCCGCGACGGTGGTGGCGACCCCGGCGAAAGCCGCCATCCCGAGGCTGAGGCGGTGCGACCACGCCGACCCGAGCCGGACCGCCAGCCCCCCCGCTCCACCCCGCCGATCCCCCTCGATGTCGGGCAAGGAGTTGGCGAGCTGGAGGCTCAAGGCCAGCGCCAATGCGAGCGGTGGTGCGGCGATGGCGACCCGCAGGCTCAGATGCTGAACCGCGGCGCCGGCGGTGAGCGGCAGGCAGGCAAACCCCACCCAGTAGGGCAGCCAGGAGAGCGCCCCTCGTTTAAGCCCCAGGTCGTATCCGATGCCCGCCGCCGCGCAGGCCGCTGCGAGCGGCAGGGTGGGGAGGGGGAACGTCGCCGCCATCCCGAGGGCGACGGCGAATCCGACGAGGGCCGCGGCCCCGGCCACCGCGGGGCTCAGGCCTCCGCGGGCGAGCGGCTTCTCCGGCTTGACCAGGCGGTCGAGGTCACGATCGCAGAGGTCGTTGAGGGCGCCGATGGCGAACTGGATCGGCAGCATGATCCCGACCAGCCGCAGAGCGGTGACGGGGTCCGGCAACCGGTGGCGGGCGGCGGCTGCGGCCGCCACGAAGCAGGCGGTCACGAGCAGCGAGGGGCCCGGATGAAGCAGCGCCGCGGCCGTCTTGAGGGTGTGCAGCCGGACGCCGCCGGGGCCATCCCTCTCGGCAGACGGGCTCACGCGCAAGAGGCTCACGGTCTCACCGCCACGTTCCAACCTCCAGCGACCTCCCTCCAGGGCACACACTTGGCACAGTGAGCGCGCGAACGCCTGACCATCGCAGGCCAGGCCGATGAATCCGTCCGTGCGGTGCCAGCTGGCCCTGGTCAATCGTGACATCCGACCGGGTTGTGGGGGCATTGAGGTGCAGGAGGGGCCGGCCTGAGCTCCTTGTGGACGTCGCCCGAGAGCGTCATGTCGCCCACACCGCCGGGTGCCCCCTGCCTCCCGGTGCGACTCGCCGGGTTTGGGAGCGCTACCCCGAGCCATGGCGCCGGACCGGAGGAGCTCGCCGCGGTGGTCGCCCACGTGTGGCCGGACCTGGCACGCCACCTGGGTCCTCTTCTGGAGCAATCCAGCTGCGTCGGCCGCCGGCTGGTCCGTCCGCCCGCCGAGCTGGCCACGCCGCTGACGCCGTCCGCCCAGACGGCCGCCTATCGCCAGGTGGCGCCGGCTCTCGCCGAGGCGGCTGCGGCACAGGCGCTGTCGGACGCAGGTGTCGCCGCCGGCGAGATCGGCCTCCTCGTGGTCGCCTCCTGCACCGGCTTTGTCCTGCCCGGGATCGACGTGATGCTGATCCCCGGCCTCGGGTTGCGCGCCGATGTGGTGCGCATGCCGTTCACCGTCTTCGGCTGCGGAGGCGGGGCGGCGGGGCTGGCGCGTGCCTGCGACTGGGCACGGGGCCACCCCGGGCAGGTGGCGCTGGTCGTGGCCGTCGAGACCCCCTCCCTGACCTTCCGGCCCGACGACACCTCGATGGACAACCTCCTCAGCGCGCTCGTGTTTGGCGATGGCGCTGCCGCGGTGGTGGTCACCCCCGGCGAGCAGGGCCTGACCGTCGGCCGGACCCGGAGCGCTGTCGTGCCCGACACCGGCGACGCGCTCGGCTACGAGCTTGCCGACGACGGCCTCCAGGTGGTGCTCTCCCGCCGGCTGCCGGGCCTGCTGGCAAGCGCGCTTCCGGAGCTGGTCAAGGGGTTTCTCGGCGATCGGCCGCCTGCCGAGCTGGACGCCATCGCCGTCCACCCCGGCGGACCGGCGATCCTCACGGCGGTGGAGCGCTCCCTGGGGCTGAGGGCGAGTCAGACGGTGGCCTCGTGGGAGACGCTCCGGCGCACGGGCAACACGTCGTCCGCCGCCATCCTCGCGGTGCTCGCCGAGCTGGCCCGATCGCTCCCGGCGCCGCGCGGGCGCGGGCTCGCCATCGGTTTCGGGCCGGGGCTCGCCATCGAGCTGCTGGAGCTGGGATGGCGATGCTGAGCCGCCGCGGCCAGTCCGCTCTGGTCGCCGGCCTGGGGGCGATGCGCCTCGCCGAGGTGGCCTGGTCCTCGCGCAACCTCCGCCGCTCGGGTGCGGGCGGGCAGGCCGCGCCGCGCAGCTTCCCGCTCATGGTGGCGGCCAATGTCGCCCTCTTCACGCTCTGCCTCCGGCCGCGGCGCCGCCGCCCGCCCCTCGTCGTGGAGGCCGCCACCCTGACCGGGTTGGCGGCGGCGGTCGGGCTCCGCCTCTGGGTGATCGCGAGTCTCGGGCCCGCGTGGAACGTGAAGGGATTGGTCCCCGAGGAGATGACGGTGGTGACCCGTGGCCCGTATCGATGGGTGCGCCACCCCAACTACCTTGCGGTCATCGTCGAGTTCGCCTGCCTCCCCGTGGCCGTCGGCGCCTACGGGGAGGCGGTGCTGCTGAGCGCCGCCAACGCCGCCGTGCTCTTCCCGCGCATCCGCGCCGAGGAGGCACTCCTCGACCTGGTGCCCGGCTATCGCGAGGCGTTCGCGGGGGTTCCCCGTTTCCTGCCCACCAGGGGGCGCGCTCGCGGGCGCTGAGCGCGCCCCTTGTCTCAGATCCCGGCCAGGGAAAGCCAGTCGCGGGCCGACAGCCGGCCGAATCCCCAGTAGCCGCAGCTGACCCCGAGGAGGGCCTGCAACGCCCTCGGCCGGGTGGCCGCGCGGCTGATCGCCCGGCGGCTGGCGCGGGGGTGGCCGGCCATCAGCAGGGCGAGGCGGGTGAGGCGGCGGCGATCCCTCCAGAGCCTGCGGTGATCGCGCGTATAGGCGGTCGCGGCCTCCCCCGGCGAGATCCGCTCGGCGAGCGCGGCGTCGAGGTGCACCGCCATGCGCTCGGCCAGCAGGAGCCCGACCGCGATGCCCTCGCCGGTGGTGGGGTCGTCGTAACCGGCCGCATCTCCGACTAGGAACAGCCCGTCACCGGCGACCCGGCGCGGGCGCTGGTGGAAGAGCCCGGCGGCGAGCGGTCTGCCCAGAGGGTCGGCTCCCGCGAGCAGCGGCAGCGCCTCTCGCGCCGACTGCGCGTAGTCGCGGACGATGGCCCCGATGGTGTGGCGGCCACCCAGCACCGACACGAGCAGCTCGTCCGGCCCGACCGGCGCCAGGTACCATTCGTGATCCCCGGCCAGGCCGACCGTGATGCCGTGGATGTCGCGGGTGTCGACCCGCCAGTGACCGGCGAGACCGTAGCGCCCGTCACGCGGTGCCGGTGAGGTCCAGCCCGCGGCCGCGCGGAGCGGCGAATGCAGCCCGTCGGCGGCGACCACGAAGCGGGCGCTGATCGCTGACCCCTCGGTGATCACTCCCGTGACGTGACCCTGGGCGTCACGCTGTGGGCTGATCACGCGCACGCCCTCGGCGAAGGTCACGCCCGGCTCGACCCGCAGGGCCTCCGCCAGGACGGCGTCGAAGCGCAGCCGCCTCACCCCGAGCCCCCAGGCGGGGCCGCCTCCCGGCGGGGGTGGAAACGCGGCCGTCGCGCTGAGGGGCTGGTCGAGCATGCGGTAGGTGACCGACTGCAGCCGGGGTGCCCCGCCCGCGAGCAGGGCGTCGAGGAGGCCGAGGCGGCGCAGCACGGCCACGCCACTCGGCATCAGGCCCTCCCCGCACGCCTTGTCCCGGGGGAAGCGCGCCCGGTCGAGAACGAGGGTGCGGTGACCCGCACGGGCCAGCAGCAGTGCGGAGGCCACCCCGCTGGGTCCGGCTCCGACCACCACCACGTCGGCGTCCGCGGCGCTCACCGGCCGATCTTGCGCCTCGATGGCGAGGGCGAGACGCATCCCGCCGTCGCCGTATCCGTGACCGGATGTCAGGAGGTGCAGGGCCCCGTCAACCCTCCTCCCTCCCGTCCGCACTGGCGATCCGCCTTGGGCGTTGACCCGTGTGCGAGCAGACGAACTGACGCCGACCCTGAGTGAGGCGGGGCGGCGTCAGTTCTCCATGATCAGATCGGTGGTGGCGTTGATCGCCAGCGCCGACGTGAAGGTCGCGGGAAGCGGGGTGGTGGGCTGGTAGCGGTAGCCGACCGTCACCTGCACCAAGTCCGTGTTGGCGACGACACAATTGGCGGTGGAGTAGAGGCTGGCGGTCTGGAACGCCCAGCCCGTCGAGGCGTTGTAGTAGGCGCAGAGGGTGGGGGCAGAACCGGCCATCGTGTCCCAGTAGCTGATGGAGATGCAGCTGGTGGCGCCGGTGGGTACCGTGGCGCCCGGGCCGAAGCTCGGGACCGCCGACCCGTTGGACTGCGTCTTTCCTTGATGCAACTACACCAGCGATCACCTGCACTCGGAGACCGGTGAGTGATGGAGGTCCGAGAGGCGGCGCGACCCGTCGGTACGCCAACCGACCATTCGATCCACCGCGACGGGTCCGCCCACCGGCGGCGCAGGCCGCGCGCCCCGACCCCGGTGAGGCGGCTGTCCGGCTACGCCTTGAGCGCCTCGCGTTTGCGGATCGCGTTGCGGTCGTTGGCATTGAGGACCCGCTTGCGGAGTCGGAGGCTGGACGGGGTCACCTCGACCAGTTCGTCGTCCTGGATGAAGTCGAGCGACTCCTCCAGGGAGAGCGTGCGGGGCGGGGTCAGGGTGATGGTGAAGTCCGAGGTGGAGGAGCGGATGTTGGTCTTCTGCTTCTGCTTGGCGACGTTGACCGCGAGGTCCCCGGGACGGCGGTTCATGCCGACGACCATCCCCTCGTACACCGGGGTCCCCGGACCGATGAGGGGCTGTCCCCGCTCCTGGAGCGTCAGCAGGCCGTAGGCGACGGCCATGCCCGGCTGGCTGGCGGTCAGCACACCCATCCGGTGCGCGCGCGGCAGGAAACGCCACGGCTCCCAGCCGAGCAGCCGGGTGGCCATGACCCCGGTGCCGCGGGTGAGCGTGAGCAGGGTGCTGCGCACGCCGATCAGCGCGCGCGTGGGAGCGTGGTAGATGAGGCGCATCCCCCCGCCCGCATCCGTCCGCAGCGATTGCATGACCGCTCCCCGCGCTCCGAGCAGCTCGGTCACCGCGCCCAGATAACTCTGCTGGACGTCGATCACGCATTCCTCGACGGGCTCCAGCTTGGTCCCGTTCTTCTCCTTGGTGATGACCTGAGGTCGGGAGACCTCAAACTCGAAGCCCTCGCGTCGCATCGTTTCGATGAGGATGGCCAGGTGCAGCTCGCCCCGGCCGGACACCTCGAAGCCGTCTGCGGTGGCCCCGTCGGCGACGCGCAGCGCCACATTGGTGCGCAGCTCCTTGTCGAGACGCGCGCGCAGCTGGCGAGAGGTGCTGCTCAGCTTCTGCTCGCGCCCGGCGAAGGGCGACGTGTTGACCGTGAACTGCATTCGCAGGGTGGGGTCCCCGACCTCGATCCGGGGCAGCGCCTCCGGAGAGTCGGCGGCGCAGATCGAGTCGCCGATGTTGACGTCGGGAAGTCCAAAGACGGCGACGATGTCCCCGACCGTGGCCTCCGCGACCTCGATCTGGTGAAGACCGCGCCACACCAGGATCCCGGTGATGGCCTGACGGCCGCTCCACCCGTCGGCGGTGGCGACGACTACCTCCTGTCCCCTGGTGAGTGTGCCCCGCTGCACCCTGCCCAGGGCCAATCTGCCGCGGTAGGGGTCGTCGTCGAGCGAGCTGACCAGCATCTGCAGGCTGAGGGAGGGGTCCCCTCGGGGGGCGGGGACATGGGCGACGATGGCGTCGAGGAGCGGTTCGAGGTTGACACCGGGGACGTTGAGCGAGGTCGTCGCGGTCCCCTCGCGCCCCGTGGCGAAGATCACCGGGGCGTCGAGCTGGGCGGCGTCGGTCGCCAGCTCCAGGAGGAGGTCGTGGGTGGCCTCCAGGGCCACGTTGGGGTCGGCGTTGGTCCGGTCCAGCTTGTTGATGACGATCACCGGCCGGAGGCCGAGCTGCAGAGCCTGGCGCAGGACCACCCGGGTCTGGGGCATCGGCCCCTCGGCCGCGTCCACCAGGAGGAGGCAGCCGTCCGCCATCGAGAGGACCCGCTCGACCTCGCCGCCGAAGTCGGCGTGGCCGGGGGTGTCGATGACGTTCAGGGTGACGTCGTGATAGCGGATCGAGGTGTTCTTGGCGAGGATGGTGATGCCCCGCTCCCGCTCCAGATCGTTGGAATCCATGATCAGCTCACCGACCTCCTCGTGGTCGGCGAAGCTGTGGGTCTGCTTGAGCAGGGCGTCGATGAGCGTGGTCTTGCCGTGGTCGATATGGGCGATGATCGCCACATTGCGAATGTCGTTGCGCTCGATGACAGGCATGGGGGAGGGGTGTCCGATTCAGTGCGTCTGGTGTTCTGGGCCAACAGGAGCAGCCCGTCAGACGCGGACCACCTGGCTGCCGGGGATCAGGTCAAAGCCGGCGTCTTGAGTGTAGACGCCCACCGGGCAGCGGAGCGCGCGCACCGGTTGGACCCCACCGGCGGGCAGCCGCCGGCCAGCGCTCTTGCCAGGTCGGCGGCCGCGCGCCGCCCCGCCGCCGTCGTCGGGGCGCTCTGCTCGTACGTGTGAGCCACCGAGACGGCCTCGATCCACGGAGCGGTGGCCAGGTGGCGCAGCGCCGTCGCGACAGCCGCCAGGCTGGGGCCACCCCTCGCCGGGTAGAGGAGACCGGGCAGCTCGTCCGGATCCACCACGTCGAGGTCCAGGTGGACCTGCAGCGGCCGATAAGGGAGCGGCAGGGCGGAGAGCTCAGCCAGCGAGAGACGTCGGACGTCGGACGCGGCCAGTGCGGTGGCCTCCCCGGGATCGAGGTCGCGAGTGCCGACGAGGACGACGCGTCTCTCCGAAAGGGGGCGAATCCCGAGGCTGCGGATCATCGACTGGTCCCCGCGGCCCACCAGCATCGCGAGCGGCATACCGCCGAGATAGCCCGACGGCGTCGTCTCCGGGGTGTTGAAGTCGCCATGGGCGTCCAGCCAGATCAGGTCGGGATCGAGGCCGGCGCGCTGGAGCCCGGCCACCACCCCGATCGGCGCCATGCAGTCGGGTGCGTGGACCAGTGCCGGGACCCTCTCAGCCACCCACGCCGCGACGCTGTCGAGGATGCTCGCCATGCGCTGCATTGCCCCTTGCCCGCGCGGGGTTGCGGTCAGGGGAGGAGCATCCTCGACTGCGAACTCCGGCTGCGGATCCCCCATGCAGTACGGGACCGCGAGGGCCGAGAATCGGCGGGGCGGCATCAGCTGCACCTCGGGCCGCCCGGTGCCCACGGATGACGGTTACACGAACAGTGTCGTCGGCGCCCGCTCCGGGCAATGCGGCGCTCCAGGATTCTGACTGAGTTGGGGCGTCGGCACGCCGAGCCTCGGAGCATCGTCGTTGGAAAGGGTGGTGCCGAGGCCCAGAATCGAACTGGGGACACCGGGTTTTTCAGACCCGTGCTCTACCAACTGAGCTACCTCGGCACGCCGCCCCGTCGGCGCTCTCGCGGCATCCTGCCCGGTGGCGCCCTCCAGTGCGAAGGCCGAGGATACCCGGTTCGCCAC
>CABDXX010000345.1_pt1 | contig 17183 bp, 24 predicted proteins | sample 3131841 | NCBI WGS metagenome assembly CABDXX01 (sample SAMEA5534336, study PRJEB31848) | metagenome | biome: tundra; feature: field; material: soil | place: USA | collected 2013-05 | depth 0.15 m | reverse complement strand
GGGATGGGCAGGCCGTTTAGGCGATGGCCTCCGAGGCCGAGCGAGTATGTGGCCGCCCTCGCGACTAGCCCGGTTGCGCCACGAGCGCGGATCCGTAGTTGTCGTGTTGCCCGCTCGGGTGTCTTCAAGGAGGATCGGGATGCGATCGATCGGTCTCGACGTCCACCGCCAGTTCGCGGAGGTGGCAGTGGCCCAGGGCGGGCAAGCAGTTCCGAGCGGGCACCGCTTCGAGGCGACGCCAGCAGGACTGCTTGCCTTCGCGAGGAGCCTCGGGAAGGAGGACCAGGTGGTGCTCGAGGCCACCGTCAACACCTGGGCCATCGTCGACGTTCTGGCTGCCCACGCTGGACGAGTCGTCGTCTCGAATCCGCTTCGCACGCGCGCCATCGCGTCCGCCAAGGTGAAGACGGACAAGATAGATGCCGCCACGCTTGCGCAGCTCCTCGCCGCGGACTTCCTCCCCGAGGTGTGGATCCCCGACCCAGAAACCCGATCGCGGCGCGCCCAGGTCGCGCATCGGGCCGGACTGGTCCAGCAGCGCTCCCGGCTGCGCAACCGAGTGGAGGCCGTCCTCCATCGCAACCTGTTGGAGTGTCCGTGGACCGACACCTTCGGGAAGAGGGGCTGCCAGTGGCTTGCCCACCTGAACCTCCCGTCCGCTGATCGCGAGCAGCTGGATAGCACACTCCGCCAGCTGGACTGCATGGAGGCGGAGGTCGCCCGGGCTGACCAGCTGATTGCCGAGACGACGCTGGGTGACCCGCGCATCCAGCGGCTCATGACAATCCCCGGCGTGGGCGTCACCACCGCGGCCGCGCTCGTCGCCGTCGTGGGGGACGTCGCGCGCTTCCCCCGGCCGAACCAGCTCGTGGGCTACCTCGGCCTCGATCCCCGTGTCAGGCAGTCCGGGAACAAGCCCGCGTACACCGGCCACATCAGCCGCCAAGGCCAGGCACACGCTCGTGGCCTCCTCGTTGAGGCGGCCCACGCCGCTGTCCGCAGGCCCGGGCCGTTGCGAGCTTTCTACCTCCGCATTCGCGCCCGCCGCGGCAGCCAGGTGGCCCTCGTCGCTGTGGCTCGGAAGCTCGCCATCCTGACCTGGCACCTGCTGACCAAGGGCGAGGACTATCACTGGGCCTCGCCGACTCGGACCGCCGAGAAGCTGCGCGCGGTGGCCATCAAGGCCGGGGCGCCGAAGCTTCCCAACGGTCGCCCCGGGGTCCCGCGTGCCCGGCGCGGCGCCGGCGAGGACCTCCCGAGCGCCCACCGCTCCGTGGAGGCGCTTCGGAAGCGGGCCGACGAGGATGGCCTCGCCCTCCAGGCAGAGCAGGCCTACCGCACGCTGGTCGCCGGCCACGCCCGGGATCGCCGGGGCTCGGGAGCCGCCGGACGTCGCCTGCTGGATGAGGCAGGCCCGATGGTATGAGCACTTCCCGACCCGCCTGGGCCGACTGTCAGGGGATCCGTCGGCGGATCGCTTCACTACCGCTAGTGCACTGACACGGAAACAGCCTCGCACGTGTATTGCGCACGCCACTGGATATCCAGAAGGCATGTAACAGCTCGGCCACGGAAGGGCCAGGCGCCCGATGATGCCGATGATGAACGTGTGTTTCGGCGCCCGAGACTGCTTGAGGTACTACCCGCGGGGGTGGTCCTAGTGGCCGTAGCGGTGATGTCCTTGGGGACTTTCCTTCCCTTCGTCAGCTTCGACGCATACGGGGCGCTGGAAACCGGAGGGGTGGTTCCGCGAGAGTTCGCGAGCCTGACCCAGTCGCAGGATGCCCGATGGATCGTCGTCGTCCTGGTGATACTGGGCGCGGCAGCCGCGCTGCACCTTACGGGGCGCCATCGCAGTGCATCGACAGCCGCTCTCCTCATTGCATCCCTGGCAGTGGTGGCTCTGGGGCTGTTGGACGGCAGCAACCACGCTGAGCGGGTGCTTCCTGGGCTATGGGGCGAACCAGCCAACCTGAGCCAACTTCCGGGCATCACCCCGGACCTCGGGTACTACCTCTTCCTCGGCGGCGCGGTGGTTGCCTTCGCCGCGTCGCTTGTGATGGCTTCGACCCACCTCCGGCGATCCAGCGCGTCCTCAACGCCCCTATCCAGCACGAGAATTCGTTTCTCCGGATGAAGTCGTCGGCGGTCAGGGGATCCGTCGGCGGATCGCTTCAATACCGCTAGCAGACCGAGCTCCCTGACGCGCAAGGCCAAGGCGAGCGCGCCTCCGGCGCGGCCTTGCGCTGGTCGCCCGGTCCGCTCAAGGCGCGGCATCGATCCACCAACGGGATCGACGTGGCTGACAGAGCGGCTCCACGGAGGGCACGGCAGTCCCCACCGCAGGCACGGACTTGACATTTTCATCCGTCGCCTGCGGCGAGGGGTTTCCGCTCGGCCTTATGCGCGCCGCTTCTCGGACGCCACGCAATCACCCCCCACTGGAGGACACGACCATGGCCCGGAAGCAGAACCCTGAGCAGAGCGTCGCCGACGTCATCGCCGAGACCGGCACACCCAAGGCCCGCCCGTTCGGCATCAACCACTTTCATCTTATGTGGAATTACGATTGCAGCACTTGACGCAACACGGAGCCGACCTCACTCGAACTCGTCTCGACGCCGAGCGCTGAGAGCTAGCAAGTGACACCTTCGTGAGCGTTCCAGTGACTGGGAGCGCTAGCAGCCGCGCGCATCCCTAACCCCGGATCCACCGACCGGGTGCCACGGTGAGGCTGGGAAGGACCTAGGGAATAGCAAGAGTGCCTTACCTGGTCTGAGGTAATTGCCGTGACCAAACCAGCAAACCTCTCAGTCAGGGGCCACTTTCTGGATGACACCTTCGCACGCCCTCGACCACCTCGACGTCGCCTTCGATGACCACCGCCTGCTCGCCGACGCCGGCCTGCTCCTGCCCGGCACCCTGGCTCAGCGGCTCGGCCTCCGCCAGCTCTTCGACGAGCACGTGAACCTCGGCGACCGGAGCTGCTGGGGCGGGCCTCCGCGGCCGGGGCTGGCCGCGGCGCGGCGCCGATCACGCTCGACGTCGACTCCACCATCTGCGAGACCTACGGCCTGCTCAAGGAGGGCGGCCCCTGCTTCACCTACACCAAGGTCCGCGGGTACCATTCGCTGCTCGCCACCATCGCAGGCACCGGCGACGTGGTGCACGCGCGGCTCCGTGGCGGCCCCGCAAACAGTGGGCGTGGCTCCGGTCACTTCCTGGCCGAGTGCTTCGCCCGGTTGCGCGATGCGGGCGCCAAGGGCCGATCACGGTGCGCGCCTATTCCGGCTTCTACAGCCGCAAGGTGGTCCGGGCCTGCCGCCAGGCCGGGACCCGCTTCTCCATCACGGTCCGGCTCAACTCCAAGCCCCCGCTCCCTCATCGAGGCCATCCCCGAGCAAGCGTCGACACCGATCCCATACTGGTTCGATGGCGCCGCCGATGTCACCGAAGACCAGCTACCGACCCTTCGGGAGGAATAGCGGGCGTCGGAGGCGGCTAGCGTTCCGAACGGCTTCCATGGACCCTCGCGGCTGGGCGTGCATGCACCGAGACGCCGGCGATTGGCTGTCTCATTGGTGGATCCGGGCTAACCTGAGCGTCGGTCAACATTGAGGATGAGTGGTCCCCGTACGCCGTTACGTGCACTGCCGTCGGCGAGGAAAGCCGCCAGCCACCCGAGGCAATCCAGCGACCACTCCGCGAGCGTTCCACTCAGGGTGATCAGCTGGTGCGCAACCCCACCTTCGGGACCGTCGAGGGGCGGGGGTTGCAGTACCAAATGACCCTCCTCTAAAGACAACGAGTCGATCGCGAAGACGCGTTGGCGAATCTGATTCACCCACTGTACGATCTCAGTCGCCGCACGGCGGATGGACGGATCCGGTCCACCGTCTAGGGTGACTCTCACTGCTACCGGCGAGTCGGAGTCACCAAACCAGTTGAGGGCGGCGACTAACGGCTCTGAAACCCGGGCGCCCGTCACGGAGCCGCGCATCCCATCCCCAGGAGGGTCGCGTGCTGGTAACAGAAGCTGGACGGCTGCAAGGCGCAGATGACCCAGACGTGCCACTACCTCCGCCGCACACGCCAAGAAGGCCTGCACCGGCAAGAGGCGCTCTGGGGCCGGCTCGGTTAGGACGACCTGAAAGAACGAGACGCGCCGCGGCGGCGGACCAGAGCCCACAAATACCTCGGCTTCGTTCATGCCCCAGGACCCCGCGGAAGAGCCTTCCCTCGCGTCTGTGAGCCATCCGAGTGCCGCGGACCTAGCGAAGAAGAGACTGTAGGCGTCTTCCGACGATCCATCGGGTAAGCCTAGCCTCGGGTCAAATTCGCCATAAAGCGCAGCGAACATGGTCTTGGCCCCTTGGGCCGCGAAAATGGGCGACCCTGTGCTCAACGGGCCACATCCTCAAGCCGTGCAGCTAATTTCTTGCTCAGAGGTATACGTCGTACCGGTGCCATAGGTGATGCCGCCCCCGGTGCTTACGAAGATGTAACTGCGCCAGTACTGGAGATAGTGACTGTCGCATGCCGCTCGGGCAGTCACGCGGTTGGATGATCCTCCACCAGAGTAAACTTGGCCTGAGTTGACCGCCATCTGCACCCACTGACCATTCACCAACTCTTGCAAGTATACGTCCACATTCCCGACGTTTGAGGCACAGTCGTTCTGCAACCACCAGCCATGTCCGGATGCGTCGCCGTCAGAATAGTGGACATAGTCGCCCTGAGCTAGAGGGTGGCAAAGGACCGGAGCAGCCGGAGCAGGCGGTGGCGCGGCTGCTCCTTGTATTCCGAAGCAGACTATAGATGTCGAGATGAAGGCGACGATCGAAGTCCATCGAAGTCCTCGAGGAAGGCGGCCCGTGCCACGCAACGTCGGTTGCACGCCCGTCGAGGCAGCGTCCGTCACCCTCTTCATCGGGCTGCGCCTACTGTGATGAGTCGACCGGTTGGGGGGATCACCATGCGGTTCGCTCCTTCTCCCGAGGTCTCGGACGTGCTCGCTCCTCGCGGGTATTGAAGACTAATCCCGCCCGAGGCTGACAAGTGGGGGCGACGTGGCGCCCTCCGTGAGGCGGTGCGCACGGGCATGGCAAACCTCCGATCTTCCCAACTCTGGGACGGGCACGCTAGGCCTCGTCATTCTGTCCCCCCCAGTTTCGGTTGGGAAGACACAACTGCACCGATCTGCCCAGACAGCTGTCCCACAAGGGAGATGCATATGCACTAGAGCAGATTTGTAGTACGTCTGACCTGTAGTACCGCGAGGCGCACTCTCGGGTGGAGGTACACGGACCTGGCTGCGGCAGTCCCACATCCGAGAGCGTGACGAGAACTGACGGCGGACTGACCTGATCGGAGGAGTACACGGGAGAGCCGTAACGCGGCGAAGGAGCCCAGGCTCGCCGCCAGGCACGGCGGCGCCGGCCACTAGCTAGCGACCGGGCGACAGGTGCGGGATCGGCTGCTGAGCGCGGAGCCGCCGCCGAACCCACCGTTCGAGCGGCCGGTCTCTTCTGCAGAGAGCGTCGTGGCGGTCTGGCATGGTCCGGCAGCGACGCCGAGGTCACGGCCTGTTGAGCGGCACCCCCTCTGGGGTGGATCTCATCAGCCACGGTAGCGGGCCGGTCCCTTGACCGCTTCAAGGCTCAAGCCTGGCTCGCTGCGCTCGGCCTTTCCGCTCGGGTCCGGCCCGCTTTGCACCGGGCATCGATCCACCCTCACGGAGGTGCCCACCATGGCCAAGCCAACCCCGATCGCCGAAATCCTGCCCACTGCCATCCCGGAGCCGTCTGCAACGGCGTCCCGCCGGAGCGGACCGGCAGTGAATCGCGTCATTCTGATTGGCCGTCTCACCGGTGACCCGGAGCTCCGCTTCACGTCCTCCGGTCTCGCCGTGGCCAACATCCGTCTCGTCACCAACGACCGCGAGGTACCCGAGTACCACGACGTCGTCCTCTGGCGCCAGCTCGCCGAGACCGCGGGGAAGTACCTCGTCAAGGGACGTCTGGTCTACGTGGAGGGCCACCTCCGGGGCCGGACCTGGACGGCCCAGGATGGTGCCACGCGCCGGAGCGTCGAGATCGTCGGCGAGAACGTGCAGTTCCTCAGCTCCCGGGCAGCTCGCGCAGAGGAAGGCTGACCATCCCCGGTGAGGGGAAGGCTGCCTTCCCCTCACCCCTCGCCGGCAGCGTTTCCGTCAGCTCTCGCGGCGTGGGCCCGGCCGGTGTGGGCGTGTCGGCCAGCTGAGCGCAGAGGCGGTCGAGCGCTGCCAGACCGTCGTCCACCGCGGCGCACTCGTCGTCGCTGAGCGGGATGTCCTGGCGCAGGTGGAGGAGGTTCGTCTTGGCCTCGAGGAGCTGCGCCTCGCTGGACCCCTTGGGACGGTAGAAGGAGCACTTGGCACAGGCCATGCGATGAGGGCACTGGTCGAAGAAGTCGTAGGTGCAGTAACCATGGCCGAGGTCGTAGAAGCGCCAGGGCTGACCTCTGGTCGCCTCGCCGTTCCTGATCGCCTCCTGATCGAGCAGGACATCAACAGTGCGCAGGTTGCGATCGAAGTAGCCAGCGTCCGCATAGGCCTTGGCCAATCGGGTCGGGGTGATCTTCGCGTAGTGACGCGTGGACTCGGGCGAGCGATGGCCGAGCCACGCCTGGAGCTCGAGGAGCGTCATCGGTTCCCGGGCGTTGAACAGCTGGGAGGCGATGGTCGACCGGGCGCGATGGCTGGTCAGCGCCCCTCGGGCGTCGCTCCTCGGCAGGTTCGCCTTCGCGCAGAGCATCGGTATCAGGGTGCGGTTTACATAGATGGCGCCAAGGCGCTTGGCGCGAAAGGCGAACAGGAAGTCCACAGCTTCGCCGGTCTTCGCATCGAGCAGCCGCGGTTGGTCCGGCCGCACTGCCTCCCAGGCATCGATGGCCTCGCCGACCAGGGTGTCGACCGGCTTGGTGAACGGAAGCCCTGTCTTGTGAGCCGGAACGTCGAGAAGACAGACTGCGTTCTTCGCCAGCCGCTCGGTCGTGCCGGTAATGACGACGTCGTCGCGCTGCCAGCGCACGCAGCCCTTGCGGAGCCGGCCCAGCTCGTCGGCACGCAGACCGGCAAAGAGCCAGGTGACCACCACCGCCCGGACCATCTCCTGCGGATAGCTCAGGCACCGGCTGAAGCCGAGATGCGGCAGGTCCTCGCTCGTCAGGTTCAGCCCAGCCCAGAGCAGCTTGGCCCAGACATCATCAGCGATCACCCGGGGATCGGGGCCGATGAGAGCGGCGACGCTCTTGGGCACGCCGATGACCCGCGACACGTCAAACCGACGCTCCTGCCATCCCCACTCCTGGGCGTCGCGGAAGAACGTGCGGACGCTCGTGATCAGCGCTGCCTTGGTTCGGGCGTTCAGGGGCAGGCCGAGACGTGCGGCGTACCGGTGAGTGCTGGGCGGGTGTGCCCACTGGCCGATGAGCATCTGATCCACCGCGGCGACGAAGTCCACCGCCAACTCCCGCGTCCAGAGGCACGGATCTGCCGCCTCCGGATGGACGGCGCCAACCCAGCGCCCGGCCTTGAGAAGGGAGTAGTACACGCCCTCCCTGGTCCTTCGGGTGAGAGTCGAAGTCGTGAACCAGCGCTGGCACCAGGAGACCCACTCGGGGGGAACATCCGCAGTGGCCCCGGCTGTGCGGGCGAGCCACTCCTCCCGGGTCGGCAGCCCAGGGAGCGGAGAGGCGGCCAGCACACCCAGAGCGATCAGGGCTCGAATCACCAGGGGCAGACCGCGCCGAATCAGGTGGGTCGCGCCCTCGGAGGCGACGGCCCTGATGGTCTCCGGGGTAATGTCCTCCAGGCGGGGGCTTCCGGTTCGCAAGAGGAGCTCGCAGAGTGCGTTGGATGCGTACTCTCTGGCGGCCTGAACACCGACTCCCCAGCTCTGCACCAGAGCACCGATCTCCTCCACGGCGCCGTCGACAGGTGCTCGACCGAACAGCTTCCGCGCCAAGTTCCGTCGCTGGAACCCCGGGAGCCCCAGGTGGAGATCACGGTGACCCACCAAGAGGTAGGCGATCGCGATGACGTCCTGTCGGTTGCCAGCCCCGGCCTTACCCAGCGTGCTGAGCCACTCCTCGCGCGTCCAACCCCAGATCGCCACTTGGCGGCGATGTGTCTCCTGCAGTAGGAAGTGAACCGCGGACGGGGGCAGATGCTCTGCATCGCTGGTCGCCCGTAGCGCGTCCTCCATTGGTCTGACCAGCCGATCCAGGCCGGCGTGCGTGGCATCCGACCAGCGGCCGACGCGTCGTGGCCCTCGGGCACGACAGCGAACGAGGTGGCCAAGGGCCCGGCGCTCGTCCTCGCTCAGTCGCGGGTTCCGGTCGTACCCTCGCTTGCCGAGGGTGGACCGCCACGCTGTGAGGGCCTGGCCAGCGGGTGCATCAAGGTTCACGCCAGCATCTCTGCCACCATGGCCGTACGCCAGGCGTGGATGGCGGCCATGCCGCGCTCGAGCTTGCGGCTCAGCTCGCGGCTGCTCAGGTGGACATACTGCAGCGTCGTCTCGGTGTTGCGGTGGCCTGCGAACTGCGCGATCTCGTGCAGGTCCCATCCGCTCCGCGCCAGGTCCGTGAGGCACAGGTGACGGAGGGTATGGGTGGAGAGACGCTGCACCCCTGACCGGGTGGCAATCCGCTGCACCACCTTGGACCACGTCCATGGCGAGATGCCCTCGCCACGGTTGCGGGGAGACTCGGAGAGGAAGAGCGGTCCCCGAGCTCGACTGAGGGTCCGCCGCTGGCGCAGGTAGGCCACGTAGAGACCGTCCGTGGCCGCGGAATAGGGCACGACACGCTCACGCCTGCCCTTGGTTGTCTCTGCGCGGATGCGAAGCAGTCTTGCTGAGGGATCGATGTCGCCGGTCTCCAGGAGGCACAACTCCTCACGGCGGAGAGCCGCGTCGTATGCAAAGGCCATCATCACACGGTTGCGCATGGTTTCCTGCCGCACTGCATTCAGGATCCGCCCCCACTGGTCGTCGTCAGGAATCCAGGGCAGCCTCTGGTATCGCGGGATCAGCCCCCGCTGGCCCGTGCCCCGTCCCAGGGCCCTGCGGCCCCGTCCGACCGGATTCGTCGCGCGGGTCCCTTCTTCGACAAGATAGTCGAAGAACAACCGGATCACGGTCAGGCGCTGGAGCAATGTCGCATTGGCGAGACCGACGCCGGAGTCGAGGAGGCGGAGGTTCGCTCCGCGCGGATTCGGCCTCTCCGTCAAGTCCCGCACGTAAAGGGCGATACCTTCCCGCCCGACGGACTCCACAGCGAGCTGATGGGCAGAGGCGAAGCTCAGGAAATCGTTGAGCGCTCGCCCATAGGCATCGATCGTGTTGTCCGCACGGCCGAGATTGGCCTGGACGGCCAGCCATGCCTCTGCATGTGGAAACTGCTTCAGCAGCGGATAGCGACCCGACCTCACCATGACCATCGCGGCACTATATCCGCAGCGGCGGCGAGGGGGGGCATGGCTCGTTCCTGCACATTATCCACACCGTCCACAAGGGTTCCTCCCCCGGACCCCCTCCTCCCAAGCTACTACTGCTATTCCAAGTAACTTACCTCGTTGGTCGGATGACCGCCGCCGGCGAGCTGCGGTACACCCCGACCGGGAAGCCCGTCTTGAACTTCGGCCTCGCCACCACGGCGGCCGGAGTCACCACCTTCCTCGACCTGGTCGCCTGGCAGGGCGCGGCCGAGACCCTGGCGCAGTACGGCGGCAAGGGCCGCGAGCTCTACGTCGAGGGCCGGATCGCGACCCGGACGCGCGAGATCGACGGCCACCGCGTCAAGCAGTTGGACCTGGTGGTCGAGGGCTTCCAACTCCTCGGCCGGCGGGCCGCGGTGGCGGGCGAGCCGGCTGAAGAGCCCGTCGTGGAGGGGGCCGCGTAGGCGGTTCCCCCCCCGCTCCTGTGGGGGCGCGGGCGGAACGACCGCCCGTGCCTTCCCCAGTGGACTCGCGACGTCATGGGATGGCCCAGACGCCCGAAAGAGGACGATCCATGCCACGACTTCGTCGCCGGCGGCATATCGCGCATCCGGCGCGCCCTGTGGTGGCGTCCGGGATGGGTCGCCGTGACCCCTGACAGCGCGGAAGTGCGGAGAGCATGATGCGGGAATGGTCGAACCCCGTTCCCGCCTCGGGCGCCTCTACAGCTACTCGAAGGACAGCGCCTTCACCGCCCAGGAGAACTTCACGACCGAGGCTCTTGGCATGGCGATCGCGGACGACCCCGGTCCGATGATTGAGGCGCTCTACCGGCTGGACCCAGGTAAGGCGGCGGGGCTCAGGCTTCGGACCTCCATTTGCAGACCGTCGACCCAGGTGGCGCTCCTCGGGGGTGGGTGGCTCGACCTCGTTCTTGAGATCTTCGACGACGATCACCGGGTCACGGCCGAGGTGTGGGTCGAAGTCAAGATCGACGCGCCGGAGAGCGGGCAGCAGCTCGACTACTACCAACGGCGCGCGCACGACCACGTCTGTCCGGTGTGGCTCGTGACTCTGGCGCGCAGTCCGCTCCGGGATGCCGTCCCCAACCTGAGTTGGAATGAGCTCTATCGGGCCGCGAGGCACGGACAGGCAGACCATAGGAGCTGGGTAGAACACGGGAGTTGGAGGGACCTGGGAGCCTTCCTGGAGGAGCAGAACGTGGCGCACGACGCACTTGGCCCGATCAGCGATCGCGAGGCGGCATCCCTGGAACCCGCGTATGAACTCATACAGAAGGTGTCGGCACTCGTCACCGCCGTGCACAAGAAGCTCCCGGACCTGTTGCCGGAAGCTGTCACGGCGAAGCTCTGGTGGAAGAACGTTGGGCAGCTGCTCAACTACGTGGGCCTCAACTTCCGGTCCAGCGGCGAGATCGCCGGCGAGGGTGGTGGGGGTGCACTCACGTATGGGCTCACGGCAGAGGACGGCAGCGCGTACTGGAAGATCGTGGTGGGTGCGGGTCGTGCCACCCACCAGACCGTGGAACTGGCGCGCACCAAGGTCGCCGAGGCCGAACCACCCTTCGGAGCCGACTGGGATCGACCGCAGAGCGGCCCGTGGATTCTTGTCGCGCTGAGGCGAGCCGCGACACTTGAAACGCACGAGTCCACCCTTGCGTGGTTCGAAGCCCGGCTCCGCGAGGTGGCCGTGTCCGGGGTCCTGGATACCCTGCTGGTTGGCGTCCCGATCGCCCAGGAGTAAGAGCTCAGATCACCCGGACCGTCGACTCCATCTGGCGAGCTCAAGGAGACCCGGGCCTGGCTGAGCGCCCGGAGCGCTTGGGGTTTGCTGGCGACCCTGGTTAGCCGGAGTGGGCTACGTAGTCGGCCCGTCCACCCGGGCCCGATTGATGAGGATGGTCTCGCCGGACCCGCTGTCCTCACGGTCCGGGAAGGGCGACGCGCCGTAGTGGACGGGCGCGCCCATCGTCCAGTACTTCCAGCCGTCGATCTCCAAGTAGTGGTTGTGATAGCGAGGTGGCGCCGGCGGGTCTGGCCATGGTCGCTGCTCACCGATCTCGCGGATCAGTAGGACGAACGAGACGAAGTCATCGTCGAGCTCCGGCCGCCACTTCCTGAGCGTGTACCAGTGGGGAATGCGGGGCATCGTGCTTGCGAATTGCCATCGCACCTTCGCGACGTAGACACGCGCGTCATCGACGGCAAACGGCATCCGACGGGTCCCTCAACGGCGATGCCTGAGGCGGTTCATGGTAGCGGCTGGACGTACGGGCAGCCGTCGGCCGCTGAGGCCACGCTGCCCGAGAACCCGCGGCCTCTCCGGGCACCGCTTCGCTGGCCTGCGGCCTCCCTCCGGGGCCGCGGAACCCCGGGCCTTCCCCGTGGCGCGGCCGACGAGGCCGCCACGAAACCCGCCACAGGAGGAACCGCCATGGCACCGCTTACAGCCGATCGCCCGCGTCCCGAGGCAGTGCTCAGTCACTCGGCCTCGCACCTGGTCCGCCTGGACGAACTCGCCGGCATTCCCGCCGGTGAGCGGATGGGCCCGCACCACCGGCCCGTGCCCCACATCGAGCTGGTCAGCACGGTCAAGCAGGCCTTCTCCGACCGCGGCTACGCCGTTGCGCGCGAGCAGTATTCGGTGAGCCACGAGAACGCGCGCCTCTTCGGCACGCTGGACCTGATGCCCACCACCGGAGCCCCTCTGGTGAAGGGTCTGGAGGGAGGGATGGCGGTCGGCCTGCGTCACGCCAACGACCAGGCCTTCGCGCTCGGGGTGATCGCTGGGCTGCGGGTGTTCGTGTGCGACAACATGGCCTTCTCGGGCGGCGACAGGCTCCTGCGGCGAAAGCACACGACCGGGCTCGAGCTCGTGGCCGAGGTCGACCGGGGACTGGACCGGACCTTCCACTCGTACCGGGACCTGGTCCAGCTGGTGGATCAGCTGCGCAATACGGAGCTCACCGACGCCGAGGCGAAGGTCCTCCTGTACGACCTGGCCCTCGACGGCCGGGTGATCGCACCGGACCAGCTCGGCAAGGTCCACGGCTGGTACTTCACTCCCGAGGAGATGGCGAGCGCCGAGGACCGCGAGCGCGGGCTGAGCGACGTCGAGCCGCGCAACGCATGGGCGGTCTCGAACGCGGTTACCCGGGTGGCGAGGAGCTGGCCCGCGGGCAGACAGCAGGAGACGGGCGTGGCCCTCTCGGGCTACCTCGCCCGGTACTTCCGGATGCACGCTCCGGAGAGTCCCACCCCCAACTGAGGGCGCGGAACCCTGGGGGAGGGGCGATCGCCTCTCCCCCGCTTCCGCCCAACTTCGTGACCGGTTGGCCGGGCGATCGCGGCTGGGCAGGGCTATGGTCTCGGCGATGCCAGTCAGCGCACGCCTCATCATCCTCTCCTGGGATGGGACCTGCGACGGCTGCGGCCGGCCCGTCCCCCGCGGTGAGCGGGCGTGGTGGGTGCCGGGCAAGCCCACCGTGACCTGCCTCGCCTGCCGGCCGGCGCCGGCTGACTCAGCTGCTGTGGAGGCGAGCGCGGCTCCACCCGGAGGTGGTGCGGGAGGACGGCGTCACGAGCGTGATGGAGGAAGGCGTGACGTTGCCGCCGGTACGGCCGGCCAGGAGCAGGAGATCGATCGCGGCGTCGCCGGCCGGTCCGCCTTGGGGGTGAACAGGCGACGGCACGCCAACCGCGAGCAGCGGATTCGCCAGCGCTGGGGCCGCTTGGCGGGGTTGGTCCTCGCGCTGTCGGAGGATCCCCAGTCCACGCGCGCCTGGGAGCGTGGCTCGACCGGCGAGAGCAAGCTGGCTCAATCTCTGGCCAAGCTCGAGCGCGATGACGTCATCGTCCTCCACGACCGCCGCGTTCCCGGGAGCCGCGCGAACATCGATCACATCGTGGTCTGCCCGTCGGGCGTGTTCGTCGTCGACGCCACGCTGTACACGGGTGAGGTCCACGTCAAGGATGTCGGCGGCCTGTTCAGGGGCCGCGATCTGAGGCTCTTCGTAGGGCGTCGAGATCGCACCGACCTTGCGGTCGGGATGGCGCGGCAGGTGGAGGCCACCAAGGCAGCGCTGGGCGGTGCTGTGATTCCGGTGTCTCCCGTCCTCTGCTTCATCGACGTGGAGTGGCCGCTGCTCAGCCGACCGCGAGAGTTCAGGGGCGTCCTGATCGACGACGACCGATCGCTCAAACGGCGCGTGGCGCGACGGGGCGAGCTCGACCTCGAGGAGGTTCGGGACACGGCGATGGTCCTCGCCCAAGCCCTACCGGCGCACCACGGCTGAGTTCAGCGCCAGAGCGCCCGCCAGATCCCGGCTCGGGCCGCCGCGCGGCCGATGATCTTGTTCTTGGCCCGGCGGGCGATGCGGTGAGGATTGCCCGACGCGAGCGTCGTGACGTCGTTGGCCATCCGGGCTGCGCGGTAGAGGTTGGAGACCAGCCCGCGGCTCCTCACCCCAGCGTCTCCGCCACGAAGTGCTGGGCGTCCGCGGTCAACTGCACCAACTCGGGCTCCTCCGCCTCGATGAGGTGCAGCAAACGACGCGCCATCTCGGGCTGCTCGGTGCCGATGGCGAGCCCCAGCGACAGCCAGTAGTCGGCTGTCTCCATGAGCACGGCGTGGACGCCGTCCGGCGTCTCCGCCCGCACCTCGGCCATGGCGTGGAGGAGTGCCTGGCCATAGCGTCGCCAGTCCGGGTCGAGGTTCTCGTTCGTCGCCGGCGATCGATGTGTGGTCATTGGTGTTCCCTCATGCCCTGCGCGGCGCCGCCAGTCTAGCGGTGGAGTCCGGGGATCGCGGCCCGGGCCAGCGTGAGATGTCCTCGCGAGGGTGGGCCACCGGCTCCGATTCCGTCGGCAGGCTGCCACGCCACTCGGCCTTGTTCGGTCCAGGCGGCCTGACGGCTCCGCTGCGCTCCGGCCTGGACCGCGGCTCGCGGCGTGGCGGACGCCCGCCAACGGAGCCGGTGGCGGCTCCCTCACGGGAGGACCTCTCCATGATCGTCGTCGGACAACCCCTTGCCCCTCCGCGGTTGCGCGGTACCGACGCCCAGATCGCCTGGGCGCTTCGGATTCGAGCCCAGCTGCTTCCGGAAATTCACGCCGTCCGCGACGGCTCTGCGGGGCGGCTCCGGCTCGGGGCTCTCAGCTCCGAGGAAGCCGAGGGCTACAGCGCCATCGTCGAGGCCGCCGACACCCTGATTGCCGAGGAGCGGGCCGGCTGGTGGATTGACCGGCGTGGCCACAGCACTCACAGCCTGCTCCACGAGCGGGTCGAGGCCGCCTGCCGCGCGGCATCCGTGGAGACACAGTGATGGGCGCCATCCGGGTGACCGCCCGCCGCTACAGCTTTGAGGTCCTGCGCGAGGAGGCCGAGCTGCCGTACCCGCGGGGCAGGCTCGTGGCCGGCCCGAGCGATGTCGTCGAAGTCGCGCGCCGCCTGATCGGCGCTGACATCAGCGAGGTGATCCTGGCCTTCTTCTTCGACGCACGGCAGCGGGTCACGGGACACTGCGAGGTGGCACGGGGGACGCTCAACGCCGCCCGGCTCACCCCGAGAGACATCCTGGTTCGAGCGCTGGCCCTCAACGCGGCCTCTGTCGCGGTGGCGCACAACCATCCGAGCGGGGACGAGACGCCGAGCCGGGCCGATCGCCAGGTGACCGCGGTGCTCCGCAACGCGTGCAACCTGGTGGGGATCCCCCTGTTGGACCACGTCATCGTCACGGACACCGCCCATTACTCGTTCCGGGAGACGGAGGGCTGGGGGTGCTGACCGGCGATGGATCGGTCTGGTGGCGGGCGGCGGAGCGCCCGGAGGCGCGGGTGCGCGCGGTGCAGAGAGCGGTGCTAGGGGGGAGGTCCCCCTGCCCCCCCCGCAAGAGCGTACCCCGGGGCGCGGAGGAACCCGTCAAGGGACGCTGCGACAGCTTGTTCACGGCACGGCCGTGCGGCCGCCTGTGGCGACCTGATCAACCTGTCACAGCTCACGGCCCTTGACGGAACCCCCCGGCCCAGGGTGCGGCTGCGCCGCCTTCTCAGTCAACTCAGCCGATGGACGGCTGCTGAGAGCACAAGGAGCCGGACATGGACGCCAACCTGACCATGGATGAGATTGACCAGCACGTCAGCGCCATCTTCGACATCAACGTCGCGGCGACCCACTGCATCCGCCTGGTCTGCCAAGACTGCGCAGGACTCTCGATCCTGCCGGTGCCCGGGCCCGGTGTGGACGAGGACAGGCCGTGGCTCTGCCCGGTCTGCACGTCAGGCATGGGCCCCCCGGTCTAGATGGGATCCCGCACGACCCCGGCTCATGGGTGAGCGAGCCCGTAGCCGCGGCGCAGACGCCGGCGAATGACCGACATCAGCGCTTCGGCTGCCTCCATCTCATCGGGGTGATGGGTGACCAGGCGCCGCGGCCGCCGGAGGGTGGTGCCCCGTCTACCCCACGTCCGCACGACGTCGACGCCGCCCCAGAGGGCGGGCTGGAGGTGGAGCCGGTAGGTCCGATTTCGCCACCGACCACGGGCGTCGGGGGCGGCATCGACTAGGTCGAGGACTAAGCCACGAGAGGAGGCTCGGGCGACGAGCCCGGCCAGTTCGGTGGCGCCGTCTGTCGTGTCGATCACAGCTCCTGTTCCTCTCCTACCGAACGCGTGCCCGTAGGCGGGCCGTAGAGGTCGGGAAGGGCGGGGTCAGGGCATCTGGATACCCGCCCGCTCAGGCTCGACGGCCGATCAGGTGTGGGTGAGAAAGAGGGCCAGGAGGGCGACCACCGCCCCGAGGGCGAAGACACCGATCACCACGCTCAGCGCGCACGACAGCGCACGCGCCAGGATCTCGCCAACGATCTTGAGCACGAAGGCGACGGGGGCGAGGAGGGCGCGGAGCACGTAGTACCAGGCCGGCATGTGCGGCTGGGATGGGCGCCAGTGGGCGCCATCCCAGTACCAGAACGCCCCGTTCGGGCTCACCACCACGGTGCGTCCCTGGGGACTGCGCTGATCTGTGTATTGGCTCATGCAGAACTACTGTACGCTCGCACACGGCCCAGGCGCAAGCGCTGGGCCCGCTACGCCGAGGCCTCCAGCGACTCGCCAGCCAGCTGCTCGAGCTCTGCCCAGGTGTCCGGGTCGCACAGCACCGCGGCGGGCCGGCCCCTCCGGGTGAGGAGGAGCGGCTGGCCGCCACTCACGGCCTCCAGGAGCAGCCGGCTGACGATGCCGTCGGCTTCAGCCGCGGGAAGCTCCGCCACCGCGGGCGCAGTCCATGCCGCCTCTCCCGAACGTACGCGCGATCCCCAACCCACCGCCAGTTCACCGCCTCTCGTCGCTCTCACGCTCTCACTCCCTACGTTCACGGTCCCACTCGCCCTCGTTCTCCAGCGCTTCCACCTCTCCCGCCTACCACCCGCCTGCTCGCTGTTTCGCCCTGTCACATGATACCGTACCCTATGCACCTATGGTGAACAACGAAGATTCTACGGTCAAGTAGTTAGGCGTAGGACTAGTGCTGCGCGCCAAGAAAGTGATGCTGTCGGCCCAGGCCGACTACGACGCGTACCACGAGGAGCACGCCCGCCAGTGGGAGGCGTACTACGCGGGCGAGTCCGACGAGCTGGGTCCGGACATGGAGGTCGCCGAGGGGCCGACCGTGGCCGTCGCCCCCTC
>CABDXX010000307.1_pt1 | contig 19885 bp, 14 predicted proteins | sample 3131841 | NCBI WGS metagenome assembly CABDXX01 (sample SAMEA5534336, study PRJEB31848) | metagenome | biome: tundra; feature: field; material: soil | place: USA | collected 2013-05 | depth 0.15 m | reverse complement strand
AGGTGGAGGCGGGCTTGCGCGAGGTGGAGGCGGGCTTGCGCGAGGTGGAGGCGGGCTTGCGCGAGGTGGAGGCGGGCTTGCGCGAGGTGGAGTCGGACGGCCGCGACCCCGCCGCCCGCGTGGCAGGCGGCCGCGGGCCGCTCGTGCCGCCGCCCGAGCGCGGAGCGGATCGGCGGGTGGCCGGCTTCGAGGCGGCTGCAGCGCCCATCTTCCGCACGGTTCCCGGTGCGGCTGGCGGTCGGGAGCCGGCGGAACCGCTCCTGACCGGTTTGGCGGCCGGGCGGGGGGCGGCGGCACGCGAGCGCACCTCCGCGGGCGCGGAGGAGCGAGCTCTCGGTGCCGCGGGCGCTTTCGAGGCTGGCGAGAGACCCCGGTGGGCCGAGCCTCGCGATGCGGGCGAAGGGCCGCTCCGGGACCGCGGGGTGGCAGCCTTCTCGGCCACGGTCCGCCGCTGCGGTCCGGCCCCCTTGGCGGCCGCCGGCCTGGAGTTGGATGGGGCTCCGGGCGGGGTCCTGCGCGGCGCCGCGTCTCCCCGCGACCCCTTCTTCCTGGCTGCCGTCGTCTTCGTCGCCATCAGGCCTCCCTCGCACCCCGGGCTCGGGACCGGCCCCCTGACCCGGTCAGGACGCCGTTGCGCCCCCCAGGGTAACAACGGCTGGGGGTCCTCCCGGTGCCGGGCCTCCTGGAGAGGCCACGCCGTGACCGGCGATCAGCCTGGCGGACGGCGCTCCTCCGCGAGCAGATCGCGGACCCGGGCCGCGACGTTCTCGTCGCGCTGCGGGTCCTCCGGGCCGGGGGTTGCGAGGAGCTCACGGATCTCGCGCCCGGTGCGATCCCGGATCGCGGCTCGCCGGACCCGGTCGACGCAGTCGGCCATGGCCCGCTCCAGAGCCACCGGGTCGGCGCCGGCACGGAGCTCGGGGAGGTCGTGAACGGAGAGACGTGCGGCGAGGCGGCGATCGCCCGGTCCCAGGGTGTGGAGAGGCAGGCCGGCGCCGGGCAGGGCCGCCCTGGCCGCCTCGAGGATGCGACGGACCGCCGGGCTCGCCAGGTCATTGAGGTCCAGCCCCATCTCGTCGACCAGCAGCCGCGCCAGCGCGGGCCGCTGGACGGCATAGGTGGCAAGGAATTCCTCCCACGAGGCCGGAGGATGCCCCGGGTCCTCGTCCGCCAAACCTGGATCCGAGGCGTCGGCCGTCACCGGAGCGGTCGGCGGCGGGGCGCTCAGCCGGACCGGGCTGCGACCGCCCCCCGACGGGGCGCGGCTGACGTCGGCCGCCAGTGCTGATGGCGAGAGCTCCAGCCGCCGCGATGCCTCCTGGATATAGAGGTCGCGTGTGGCCGCCTCGGGAATGCCGGCCAGGACGGCCACCACCCGCTCCGCGGCCGCCCGGCGCTCGCCGGTCTCGGCGCCGGCCCCGCCGATCGCCCACTCGACGAGCACCTGCCACTCGGCTGCCGCCCCCGCGATGAGCGCTGCAAACGCCGCCGGGTCGGCCCGGACCATCTCGTCCGGATCCTTGAACGCCGGCGGCATCACGGCGATGCGCCCCGGCAGCCGCTCGGCGGCGCAGAGCTCCACGGCTCGCGCGGCCGCCCGCCGGCCGGCGGCGTCGCCGTCGAAGCAGAGCACCACCTCGTCCGCGTGCCGGGCGATGATCCGCACCTGCTCCCGGGTCAGCGCCGTGCCGCTCGAGGCGACGACGTGGGCGACGCCCGCTGCATGGGCGGCGAGCACGTCGAAGTAGCCCTCCACAACGACGGCGACGCGGCGCTCGCGGAGCGCCTGGCGAGCCTGGTCGAGGCCGAAGAGGGCCGTCGACTTGTGGTAGATGCCAGTCTCGGGGGTGTTGAGGTACTTGGGAACGGCGTCGCCGAGGGCCCGGCCACCGAAGCCGAGGACCTGGCCGCGCTCATCGGAGATCGGGAACACCAGACGGTTGCGAAAGGTGTCGCGGCCGCTGCGGCCGGCCAGACCCGCCTCCGCCAGCTCGGAGACGGCGGCTCCTCCCTTGCCGACCAGGTAGCGCACCAGAGCGGTTCCCGCCGCACCACCGGCAGGAGCGAAGCCGACCCGGAAACGCCGCGCCAGGGCCTCGTCCACGCCCCGCTCAGCGAGGAGGCGGTGTCCCGGCGCCCCCGCGGGGAGGCTCCAGAGCACGTACTCGTAGAACTTGGCAGCGCGGTCGTTCAGCTCGAGCGAGCGGCGCCGGCCGGCGCCGCGAGCGGCCGCCCGCGGGCTCTTCTCCAGCTCGACCCCGGCACGCTCGGCGAGGATCTCCAGGGCGCGGGGGAAGTCGACCCCCTCGATCCTCTGGACGAAGGTGAAGATGTCGCCACCCTCGGTGCAGCCGTGGCAGTAGAAAGCCTGCCGCTGCTGGCTGACCGAGAAGCTCGGGGTCTTCTCGGCGTGGAAGGGGCAGAGGCCGACGTGCTGGGTGCCGGAGCGGCGCAGGGAGACGTAACCCCCGATCACATCGAGGATGTCGAGCCGCGCCTTGATCTCGGCTGGGGCGTCAGTGCTCACGCGGCGGCCACCTCAAGAGGAGAGGGTGACGTCCTGCGGGAGAGGGCCGGCGAGGCCGGAGCGGGCGCCGGGAAGAGCCGCGAATTGCCGGCGGATGAAGGTGGCGCGACACCGGCTCAGCGGCCGACAACCTCGACCCGATAGCGCGAGTTGTCGGTGAGCACCACTATCGCACCGCCCTTCTCAGTGATCACCGCCCGCACCGGCGAGGTGGCGAAGACATCGGGAGCGTCGCGATGCTCGACAACTGACCGCCGGATGGCATACGGCTGTCCGGGGGTCGGCTCGGCGAGCTCGTCCCCCTCCACGACGTGGCCGTCGTCGAGATTGACGGGACGGCCGTCGCGGGTGGCGACCTTCTGAATCCGGACTCGCTCGGTCATGCCCAGCGAGGATAGCGCGGGAGGGCAGGCTCACCCTCCGCGGCGGGTGGAGGCCCGGGGGCGCCGAGCGCCCCCGAGCCACCGTCACCTAGCTGCCGTACCCGGCAGCCTCAGCGATCCGCATCCCGCGCCGCCAGCCGGGCGTGGGCGGCGGCGAGCCGTGCCACGGGCACCCGGTAGGGCGAGCACGAGACGTAGTTGAGATTGAGCTTCTCGCAGATGGCGATCGATGCCGGGTCACCGCCGTGCTCACCGCAGATGCCCACGGTGAGGTCGGGGCGGGTCTGGCGGCCCTCGATGACCGCGATGTTCATGAGCCGGCCCACCCCACCGCGATCGAGGGTCTCGAAGGGGTTGCTGGGGAGGATCTTCTGCTCGACGTACGGGATGATGATCTTGCCCTCGGCGTCGTCGCGGGAGAAGCCGAAGGTGGTCTGGGTGAGGTCGTTGGTCCCGAAGGAGAAGAACTCGGCCTCGGTCGCGATCTCACCGGCGATGAGCGCCGCCCGCGGCAGCTCGATCATGGTGCCGAACTTATAGGGGACCTTGATCCCGGCCTCTGCGAGGACGGCGTCCACGGTCTTCTGCAGGTACCCCTTGGTCCGCCGCAGCTCCTCGATGGCCCCGACCAGCGGGATCATGATCTCGGGGTGGACGTCGACCCCCTCCTTGGTCAACTGCACCGCGGCTTCCATGATCGCCCGCACCTGCATCTCGATGATCTCGGGGAAGAGGAGGCCGAGCCGGCAGCCGCGCAGCCCCAGCATCGGGTTCTGCTCGCGGAGTGAGCGCACCGCGGCGAGCATGGTCCGCTTGTCCGCGAAGCTGCCCTCGGGGTCGCCCCTGGTCTCGGCCTGCGTCACCTCGACGAGGAGATCCTCGAACGAGGGCAGGAACTCGTGGAGCGGCGGGTCGATGAGGCGGATGACCACCGGGAGCCCGGCCATCGCCTTGAGGATCCCGTAGAAGTCGCCGCGCTGGAAGGGAAGCAGCTTGTCGAGCTGGCGCTTGCGCTCCTCGGTCGAGCTGGCGAGGATCATCGCTTGGACGATCGGCAGGCGCGACTGCTCCATGAACATGTGCTCGGTCCGGCAGAGGCCGATGCCCTGGGCTCCGAACCGGCGTGCCAGCTCGGCGTCACGGGGGTAGTCACCGTTGGCCCAGACCTGGAGGCGGCGGACCCCGTCCGCCCAGCTCAGGATCTGCTCGAGATCCCCGCTCAGCTCGGGCTGGATGGTCGGCACCTTGCCGGCGATGACACGGCCTGTCGAGCCGTCGATGGTGAACTCCTCACCCTCGTACACCGTCCTCCCACCCGCGGTGAAACGGCGGTTGTGGAGGTCGACGAGCACCGTCTCGGCGCCGGCGACGCAGGGTTTGCCCATGCCCCGAGCGACCACGGCCGCGTGCGAGGTGCGGCCGCCGCGCGAGGTGAGCACGCCCTCGGCGGCGATCATCCCGTGCACATCGTCCGGGTTGGTCTCGATCCGGACCATGATCACCTTCTCGCCGGTCTTGGCCATGGCCTCGGCGCGGTCGGCGTCGAAGACCGCCTTGCCGTAGGCCGCGCCCGGGGACGCCGCCAGACCGGTCGCGAGCACCTCGACCTTGGCGCTCGGGTCGATGCGGGTGTGGAGCAGCTGGTCGACCTGTGTCGGCTCCACCCGCAGGATCGCCTCCTCGCGGCTGATGAGGCGCTCACGGACCATCTCGACGGCGATCTTCACCGCCGCCTCGGCGGTGCGCTTGCCGGCACGGGTCTGGAGCATGTAGAGCTTGCCGCGCTCGATGGTGAACTCCATGTCTTGCACGTCGCGGTAGTGCTTCTCCAGCCGCTTCGCGATGCGCTCGAACTGCCGGTACACGGTCGGCAGCTCCTCGGCCATGGCGGCGATCGGCTTGGGAGTGCGGATGCCGGCGACGACGTCCTCGCCCTGGGCGTTGGTGAGGTACTCACCGAAGAGCACCTTCTCGCCGGTCGCCGGGTCGCGGGTGAAGGCCACACCGGTGCCGGAATCGTCACCCATGTTGCCGAAGACCATCGACTGCACGTTGACCGCGGTGCCCAGGTCGTGCGCGATCTTGTTGTAGTTGCGGTAGTCGACCGCACGCTTGCCGTTCCAGGAGCTGAAGACGGCGCCAATGGCGGCGCGCAGCTGCTCGCGGGGCTCGTCGGGGAACTCCTGGCCCTTGCTCTCGTTGCGAACGATCTCGCGGTAATCCGCGATCACCTCCTGGAGGGCTGCAACGCTCAGCTCGGCGTCGCTGGCGGCGCCGTGCTTGGTCTTGACCGCACCCAGCGCGTGCTCGAAGAGGTCGCCCGAGATCCCGAGCACGATCTTGCTGAAGAGCTGGATGAAGCGGCGGTGGGTGTCGAGGGCGAACCGCTCGTCACCGGTGAGGCGGGTGAGGCCCTTGAGGGTGGTCTCGTTGAGCCCGAGGTTGAGCACGGTGTCCATCATTCCCGGCATCGAGAACTTGGCGCCGCTACGCACCGAGACGAGCAGGGGGTTGTCCGGGTCGCCGAATCCCTTGCGGGTCTGGCGCTCCAGCGTCTTGAGGGCGACGAGGACCTGCTCCCACATCCCGTCGGGGAACTGCTCGTCACGCTCGTAATAGGCGTTGCAGGCCTGGGTGGTGATGGTGAAGCCGGGAGGCACGGGCAGCCCAGCGCGGGTCATCTCGGCGACACCCGCGCCCTTGCCGCCGAGCAGGTCGCGCATCTGGGCGTTGCCCTCCTCGAAGAGGTACACCCACTTGGTCGCGCGACGCCGAGCGGGAGCCGCTTTGGTCGACGAGCGTGCGCCACGGGTCGAGGTGGTCCGGCCGACCGGCGCCGACTTCGTGGTCGTCCTGGTCTTCCTGGGGGCTCGGGGCTTCGTTGTCACGGGCATAATCGGTCCTCTGGTCATCGCTGAAGCTAGGGCGGACCGAGGGTATCACCGGCGCGGGGGCCGACCGTCCCCTCGACCGGCCGATCGCCGGCGGGGCGGTCCGCCGTAGGACAATCGGGTCATGGACACCACATCCCCAAGCCCTGACACCCTTACCCCTTTGGTCCCACCGGCCGAGCCGGGGGGGGTGGCGACCCGGGAGATGGCCATCTTCGCGGGCGGCTGCTTCTGGGGCGTCGAGGACGACTTCCGCCACCTCCCCGGGGTGATCGCGACCCGAGTCGGCTACGCCGGCGGGCGCACCGATCACCCGACCTACCGCGAGGTCTGCTCCCACACCACCGGACATGCCGAGGCGGTGGAGGTGGTGTACGACCCGGCCCTGATCAGCTACGAGGACCTGGTCACCGCCTTTCTCTTCGACGTCCACGACCCCACCCAGCTCAACCGCCAGGACCCGGACGTCGGCGATCAGTACCGTTCCGCGATCTTCGTCCGCAATGCCGAACAGCGGGCGACGGCCGAGCGCATCCTCGGGCGGCTCGCCGAGCAGAGCCGCTCCCGGCGCCCGATCGTCACCGAGATCACCGACGCCCCGCGCTTCTGGGAGGCCGAGGAGTACCACCAGCAGTACTTCGAGAAGCAGGGCGGCGGTGCCTGCCACCTCCCGATGAGCGGGAGCTGGATGCGCGCGTAGGCGGAGCGCCGGGTACCCACCGAGGGGGCGGCCCCGGGGGCCGCGACAGTGTCACCGAGTCGACAGGTGCGTCGCCCACAACTACAAGTCAGTGTCTGTCCGCACCCGAGCTTCCCCCGGGGCGGGCTGGCGACCGGTCTGCGTCCGGGCCTGCCTCGCCGACAGCTTGGAGTTTGTGATGAACGAAGACCTTCCCAGCGAGACGCCGTCCCCTGGGGATGACGACTCGGCGCCCGACTCTTTCGATGACTCCCCGCCACCCGCCCGGCGCGGGCGCTCTCTCGGACTGCGCCGGGGCGCCGCCGTCACCACCGCCGTCGGCGGGCTGGTCCTGGGCAGCGCAGTGGGCGGATTCCTGATCACGCGGGCAACCGGCCCGGTGACGGCCGTCGCGGCGGCCAGTACCGCGGACACGACAACCAGCCCCTCCCCGGGTGCGCATTTCCGGGGCGGCTTCGGCGGGCCGAACGGGTTCGCCGGGGTCAACCTGCTGCAGGACGCGGCCACCACCATCGGCATCAGTGAGCAGACCCTGGACACCGACCTGCAGTCCGGACAGACGGTCGCCCAGGTGGCCACGGCCAACGGCACGACCGCGCAGGCGGTGATCAACGCCCTGGTCGGCGACGAGACCACAGCGATCGACAGCCTGGTATCGAGCGGCAAGATCACCTCGGCCCAGGAGACCAAGCTCCAGGCCAGCGTCACCCAGATGGTCACCAACTTCGTGAACCAGACTCGTCCGGCCACCCCCCCCGCTGCCGGGTCCGGCGGATCCGGCGAGCAGGCCGCCCTCCAGGCGGCGGCAACCACGATCGGCGTCTCCGTCTCCGATCTCGAGTCCGACCTGGCCAAGGGCGAGAGCATGGCGAGCGTCGCCGCGGCTCAGAGCCCCAGCGTCAGCGCCAGCGCCGTCGTGAGCGCGGTGACCACCGCGGTCGACAGCCAGATCAGCAGCCTCGAGAGCAGCGGCAAGATCACCTCCGCCCAGGCGAGCACCCTCACCTCGGACGTGTCATCGCGGGTCTCCGACTGGGTCAACGACACCTACCCCGGCTGGCCCTTCGGGCCCTTCGGCACCTTCACCGGCTTCGGTGGATCGTTCCCCGGCGGCCACGGGGGACACGGCTCCGGAGCCTCCCCTTCGGCATCGCCGTCGGCGACCTGACCGGGGCACCTCCCCCAAGATCTTGGCCGGCCCCGCGGGCCGGCCGCGATCATGTCTGGCCGCGTATCGGACCGGACCGCACCCCGCCGGCGGTCAGATGACCCGGAGGACCTGATCGGTATCCCGCTCACGCCGAGCCAGGGCGCGGAGGACCGCAAGCTCGCCGTGGCGGTGCGCGGCGGTGTCGACCAGCGCCTGGATCGCCACTCGGATCCCCGGCAGCTCCGGCGTCTCACGGCCCACGCTGACACAGAGGTCGTCGGTGTGGAGGGCCAGCTCGATGATCCGGGTCGCCAGGTAGTCGTCGAGACGCAACACCTCCTGGTCACGCACCGTGACCAGACGGCCCTCAGGCTCGGCCTCCAGGCGGGTGCGGAGGCGGTCCAAGCCGCGGTCCATCCCCCCGAGCACCGCCCGGTGGCCGACCATCGCCTCCTCGGCGGAGGTCGCGCGGACCCGGACGTTGATCCGCGAGTCGAGGTCCGGGCCGACCGCGGCGAAGTAGGCGGCCGCGGAGATCACCGCCGCGACCGGGGGCGGCTCGGGGGCCTCCAGCGACCGCTCGACGTTGGTCACGGCCCGGGCGAGGTGGGCGACCAGGGCCCCGACGGTCATCTCGGAGAGCGCGCTCGGCTCCACCCAGCGGACGGCGACAACGGGGGACGCGACCACCTGGCGTGCCACCGCGGCGGCCTCCAGGAAGGCGGCGCGGGTCCCGGCCATCGCCGCTCAGGCTCCGGAACCGGCCCTCTCGGCGGTGCGCCGCCGGAAGGCGATCAGCTGGTCTCGCAGGGCATCCTCCAGGCCGGCGACGGGCACCCTCACCTGGGTCATGCCGTCGCGCTCGCGGATGGTGACGGCGTCGTCCTGGAGGCTGTCGAAGTCGAAGGTCACCGCCAGAGGGGTCCCGATCTCATCCTGGCGCCGGTAGCGGCGGCCGATCGACTGCGTCTCGTCGTAATCGGTGGCGAAGTGGGGCCGCAGCCGGTGCTCGAGCCCGCGCGCGGGCACGGTCAGCTCCTCCTTCTTGGAGAGGGGCAGCACCGCCACCTGGACCGGCGCGACGTCCGGGTGAAGACGCAGCACCACCCGCCTCTCACCTCGTACAACCTCCTCGTCGAAGGCGTCGATGAGGACCGTGAGCATGATGCGGTCGACCCCCACGGACGGCTCGATGACGTAGGGGAGGAAGCTGCTCCCCGTCACGGGGTCCAGGTAGCTGAGGTCGACCCCACTCGCCCTCTGGTGCGCGGAGAGATCAAAGTCGGTGCGGTTGGCGATCCCCTCCAGCTCCCCCCAGCCGAAGGGATAGAGGTACTCGACATCGGTGGCCGCCTTGGCGTAGTGGGCCAGCTCGTCCTTCTCATGGTCCCGGAGCCTGAGGAATGGCCGTCGGACCCCCAACTCCTCGAGGTACCAGCGGAAGCGCTCGGCACGCCAGTGCTCGAACCAGTGGTCATCGGTGCCCGGCTCGCAGAAGAACTCCAGCTCCATCATCTCGAACTCCCGGGTCCGGAAGATGGAATTGCCGGGGGAGATCTCGTTGCGGAAGGCCTTGCCGTTCTGCGCGATGCCGAAGGGGATCCGCTGGCGGCTGCTGTTCAGCACCGACTTGAAGTCGACGAACATCCCCTGGGCGGTCTCGGGGCGGAGGTAGACCTGGGCGGAGCTGTCCTCCACCGCGCCGAGGAAGGTGCGGAACATGAGGTTGAATTGGCGGGGGGCGGTCAGCGTCCCGCCGCACTCGGGGCAGCCGGGTGCGTCCGGCTCCTTGCCTCGAGCCGCGCGCTCGGCCGGGAGATGATCGGCGCGCCATCGCCTGCGGCAGTCCCCGGTGCAGTCGACCAGCGGGTCCGAGAAGCCCGCGACGTGGCCGCTGGCGACCCAGACCTGGGGATTCATGATGATTGACGTCTCGATCCCCACGATGTCGTCGCGCAGCTCGACGATCGAGCGCCACCAGCGGTTGCGGATGTTGCGCCGCAGCCGCGTGCCGAGGGGACCGTAGTCGTAGAGAGCGTTGATGCCCCCGTAGATCTCGCTCGACGGGAAGAAGAAGCCGCGCTGCTTGCCGAGCGAGACCAGCCGCTCCAGGAGGTCCGTTGGGGGCGGGGTGGGCGGAGGCGTGTCGGAGCGGTCGTCGGATTCGGCGGGCACGGGCGGCAAGTGTATCCGCCCTCACCTTTCGAGGGCTCGGAGCACCTCCCAGGAGCGGAGTCTCCGGTCCAGGTGATGCTCCAGCTCCCTCTCGATGATCGCCTCCAGGGTGGCCAGTGCATCGTGGTCGAGGCGGAGACGGGTCCAGGTGGCGGCGTCGCCGGCGGCGGCCACGCGCAAGACCTTGATGACCCGCACCGGGCAGTCGATGGCCGCGGGGTCCCCGCGCCGGCAGTCGGGGCAGAGGAGCCCGCCACCGGCGGCGCTGAAGGCCGCCGGCTCCTCGGCCAGCGGGCGCGAACAGGAAACGCACCGCTGCAGCTCGGGTGCGTAGCCGAGCCGGTCGATCATCTGGCGCGCAAACCACACCAGGGCCCGGCGCGGGTCGCGCTCGGGATCGCCCAGCTCGTCCAGGGACTCCGCGACCAGGACAAAGACGGCCTCGTCCGGGAGGTGCCCCTCGAGCACCCGGTCGGTCAGCTCGGCCACGACCGCGGCGCAGGCGGATCGCCGAGCGTCGGTGGCGAGACCGGCCGGCGGCCCCGAGGACCGCTGGGCCTGGGCGAGCACCAGAAGCTCTCCCCGCCCCTCGGCGAGCTGCATGCGGCTGCGCTCGAAGAGATCTGTCTGCGCCGCCATGCGACTGCCCGCCTTGCGGACCCCTCGGGCGATCACCCCCACCTTGCCGTGGCCGCGGGTGAGCACGGTCAGGATGCGGTCGGCCTCGCCGTAATTGACGCGGCGGAGGACGATCCCCTCATCCGTGAAGCTGCCGGGCATCTCAGGCCCCGGCGGCGCCCGCGACGCGGCACACCGGTTCCAGCGGGAGGGACCACGCGGGTGTGAGCACCGCGGCACCGTCAGACGGGGTGGTCGTCGCCCGCCCCCGGGCTCTCGCCAGTGAGGGCACGCCTGACACCGTCGCGCTCGGTGGAGAACGGTTCGGGGTTCACGATCCGGACGGTCTGGATGCTCTGCCGGCGCACCTGGTCAACGGTCAGGGTGGCGGAACCCAGGGGAAGCGCAGCCCCTGCCTTGGGGATCTCACCGAGGCGCTCGTAGACCAGCCCGCCGATGGAGTCGGCCTCGGTCTCGCCGACGTCGAGGTGGAGCAGCTCGGCCACGTCGTCGACCGGGAAGCGAGCGCTGATCACCACCTCGCGGTCGTTCACGAACTGGACGTCCTCCCGCTCCGCGACGTCGTACTCGTCCCGGATGGGGCCGACGATCTCCTCGATCAGGTCCTCGAAGGTGACGATCCCGGCGGTGCCGCCGTGCTCGTCGACGACGACGGCGATGTGCACCTTGCGCTCCTGCATCTCGCGGAGCAGCTCGCCCACGTGCTTGCTCTCGGGGGTGAAGTACGGCTCGCGGGCGAGGGCCGCGAGCGGCCGGGGGTCGCCGCTGCGCACTCCGTGACGGAGCAGGTCCTTGGCGTACACCACCCCCACCACGATATCGATGGTCGTCTCGTAGAGGGGGATCCGGGAGTGGCCATGGTCGACGATCAAGGAGATCAGATCGCTCAAGCTGCGCGAGGCCTCGATGCCGACAACGTCCACCCGGGGGACCATCACCTCGTGGACCGCCTTGTCGGTCATCTCCAGGATGCCGTCGATCATCTGGCGCTCCTCCTGCTCCACCACGCCCTCGCGCTCGCCCATGGCGAGGATGAGCTTGAGCTCGTCCTCGGTGACGAACGGGCCCGGGGCGGCGCGGCCGTGGGTGAAGAGCCGGAGGAGGAGGCGGGACACCAGGGTCAGCGCCCCGATCAGGGGCCTCAGCAGCCGGGTCAGGAACTGGACCGGCGCGGCCAGGCGCAGCGCCAGCCGCTCGTTGAACCGCAACGCCAGCGACTTGGGGGCGATCTCGCAGAAGACGAGAACGAAGACGGCGAGGGCAACCGTGCTCAGCGCCTGGGCGACGCCGTGAGTATGGCCGGCGACGATCAGGGTGGTCGCAGTCGAGGCCACGATGACCGCGACGGTGTTGATCGACAGGATGGTCGAGAGGTAGCCGTTGGGGTTGTTGTGGAGGCGGACGACGCGGCTGGCCCGGTGGTCGCCGTCCTCGGCCAGGGTGCGCATCCGGAGGCGAGAGACCGAGGTGAGCGCCGTCTCGGCGCCTGCGGCGAAGGCGGCGAGGACCAGACTGAGGGCGAGCAGGATGGCGAGCCAGGTCATGGCCCGCTCGGTGAGGGATCAGCGGCAAGCGGGCCGTCGCGTGAGGGACCCCGGTCCGGCGGGCGGCCCGGAGGGGCATGGTCGCCGGTCCAGTCTGAGCTACTCATCGGAACAGCTCGCTGACGCTCCTCCCCTCATGCACGCGCACGATCGCCTCGGCGATCAGGGGGGCCACCGAGAGCACCCGGAGCTTGGGATGGTCGTCGGGGGCGCGCGCCTCCTCGTTGAGGGGGATGGTGTCGGTGATGCAGATCTCGTCGATGGGCGCATCGTGCAGGCGCTGCAGGGCGCCCTCGGTCAGCAGCCCGTGCGTCGCCACCACGTCGACCCCGGTCGCACCCTTGCTCATCAGCGCCGCGCTGGCGCTGACCAGGGTGCCACCGGTGGAGATCAGGTCGTCGACGATGACCGCGTGCATGCCGGCCACATCGCCGACCACGTGGACGACCTCGACCGCATCGTCGCGCGGCCGGCGCTTGTCGATGATGGCGATCGGGGCGTCCAGCAGCCGGCCCAGCCGGCGCGCCCGCAGCGCCCCCCCGGTATCGGGGGAGACCACCACCACGTTGTTGCCATGGCGTTCCCTAACTCGCCGAGCCAGGATCTTGGTGGCGGTGAGGGCGTCCACCGGGATGTCGAAGAAGCCCTGGATGGCCTCGGCGTGGAGGTCCACGGCGATCACCCGGCTGGCCCCGGCCAGCTCGATGACGTTGGCCATCAGCTTGGCCGAGATGGGATCGCGAGGAGCGCTCTTCTTTTCCTTGCGCTGGTAGCCGTAGTAGGGGATGACCGCCGTGATCCGCGAGGCGGAGGCGCGCCGCAGCGCGTCCAGGGTGATGAACAGCTGGACCAGGTTGTCGCTGACCGGCGAGCACGTGGGCTGGATCAGGAAGACGTCGTGGCCACGCACGGACTCGTGGATCTTGACGTCGAACTCCCCGTCGGCGAAGCGGGTGATGTCCATGGGGGCGAGCGGGAGGTCGATCTCGCGCGCGATCCGCTCGCTCAACGCCTTGTTGCCGGTGCCGGAGAGGAGCATCAGCTCCCCGTAGGGGTTGGGGTCACTCATGGGTGAGGGCTCCGATCTCGCCATCCCTCGACGTTGCGCTGGCGCTCCCGGCCGACGGCCAGGGCCCCATCCGGAACATCCCGGGTGACGGTGCTGCCGGCGGCGACGTAGGCGCCGCGGCCGATCCGGACCGGAGCCACCAGGCTGCTGTTGGTACCGACGAAGGCGCCGTCCTCGATCGCGGTCCGGTGCTTCTCGTGACCGTCGTAGTTGCAAGTGACCGTCCCGGCGCCGATGTTGACGTCGGCGCCGACATCGCTGTCCAGGACGCACGAGAAGTGATTGACGCGGCTCCTCGCGCCGACCCGGCTGTTCTTGACCTCGGCATGCGTTCCCAAAGATACCCCCGATTCCAGCGCGCTGCCCGGCCTCACCCGGTTGAAATGGCCGATCTCCACACCGTCTCCGATCTCCGCGCCGTCGATCACCGAGGCGCCGATCCGGACCCGGTCGCCGATGCGCGCGTCGCGGATCTGGGCCATCGGACCGATTTCGCAGTCACGGCCGATCACGGTCGCGCCGCGGAGCACCGTCATCGGCCGGAGGACGGTGTCGGCGCCGACCCTGACGGTCGCGTCCACATAGGTGGTCGCGGGATCCTCGACCGTCACACCGTCCAGCATCAGCGCGTCCAGGAGGCGGCGGCGCAGCGCCGCCTCGGCGGCGGCGAGCTGGCGACGGTCGTTGACTCCCAGCGCCTCCTCAGGGTCGGTGACGAGCACACCCTCGACCGCGGGGGCGAGCAAGGCGATCACGTCGGTCAGGTAGTACTCGCCCTGGGCGTTGTCGGTGGAGAGGCGCTCGAGGGCTGGCCAGAGTTGCCTGCCCGAGAAGACATAGACGCCGGCGTTGCACTCGTCGGGCACGGGGACACCATCGCCCTGAAGGTCGCGCTCCTCGACGATGCGCTGGACCCGGCCATCGCTGCCGCGAACCACCCGGCCGAGCCCGTGGACATCGCCGTGGAGGACGGAGAGCAGCACGCAGGCGGCCCCGGTCGCCTCCTGTGCCCGGAGCAGGCCGAGGATCGTCTCGACGCGGACCAGGGGGAGGTCGCCGTAGAGCACCACAACGGGGCCATCGTCCCGCAGCTCCGGGGGAAGGCTGCGCAGGGCGTCCCCGGTCCCGCGCGGCGCGGGCTGGATGACCACCCGGGCGACCCCCTGGACCGCCTCGTGGACGGCCGGCTGATCGGGGCCGAGCACCACCACCGGGGGCGTGCCGGTGGCGGCTCGCGCCGCCTCGACGATGTGGAGGAGCATCGGCCTGCCGACGAGGGGATGGAGAACCTTGGGCCGGGCGCTCCTCATCCTGGTGCCCTGCCCTGCGGCGAGGATCACCGCGTGCGGTGCATCTGCCATCTGCGCCGGAGTATACGGGGTGCCCGCTCGGGCCTCGGGGGCGTCGGGCTCCAGGGGCCGGGCGGGCGTCCCCGCTCTCAGCGCCGGCGGGGAGACCGCGGCCCCTGTATGATCCGGCCCGTGGCCGATCAGAGCGCCTCGGAGCGAGGCCCCGACCGCCGGCCCCGGGCGAGCCGGCTGGCGCGCCTGGACCGGCTCACCGCGATCCGCCGGAGTTGCGGCTGCCGTCGTCCAGCGGCGGGCCGGCCCGGCTGCATGCGGCTGCGCATCCCCCGGGTCCACATCCAGGTCTGAGCCCGGGAGCGCGCCCGGAGCCGCGGGAACTCCCGGGATCGGGTACGGGGCCGGGTGCCCGCGAACGTGTCCGGAGCCCCGAACGAGCCTGCCAGCGGCAAATCCCCCGCTGCCGCCGGGGGCTGGCTACGATCGCTGGTACCACTGGGGAGTAGCCAAGTGGTAAGGCAGCGGACTTTGGATCCGCCATTCGAAGGTTCGAGTCCTTCCTCCCCAGCCACCCCACCCTCAAATCCAGCTCGGGCACGTTGGGGAATCTTCGACCCCCCTCGACCCGGGATGGCTCCGGGACAGCTCCCCCGGTCCGTCGTGCCATGGGTGCGCCGTTTCTCGTGGGTGCGCCTCTTCTCGGCATCTGCACTCAGCTGGCGACGGCCTCGATCTCCCGGCACGCCCCAGCCACCTGCCGGACGAGCGCGGCGTCCGAGCCGAGACCGGGCTCCAGGGCATCGAGCACGGCTCGCGCCGCGGGGCGCAGAGCGCCCCGAGCCAGGGGGACCAGTTCCGCCGCCCGCGGGTCGCTGATCTCCGCACCGGAGCCGCGAAGCTGGGCAAGCCAGGCGCCGACGATCCGCCCGGCCCCCGGGGGAGCCGGCGCTCCCCCCTCCCGGTATCGGTGGACGACAGGGACCACCCGCTGGACCAGCTTCTGCGATCCGTCCCGGGCGATGAGGCTCAGGGTGTGGGCGATCCGCCGGTTGCTAAATCGCGCCAGCAACTCGGTTCGGTAGCTGGTCACCTCGTCGGCAGGGAGCCCGAGGATGGGGGTGACGTCGTCCCACCACCCCTCCAGCCATGCCCGGCAGCGGGGATCGGAGACGGCGGAGGCGACGGTGGCGTGGCCGAGAGCGGAGCCCGCGTAGGCGAGCAGGGAGTGGCCGCCGTTCAGGAGCCACAGCTTCCGCTCCGCAAATGGCCTCAGGTCGCCCACGAAGCGGGCGCCGGCGCTCTCCCAGGCGGGCCGGCCGGCCGGGAAGTCACCGCAGAGCACCCACTCGCTGAAGGGCTCGGTCACCACGGCGCAGCGGTCCTCATGGCCGGTGGCGCGCTCCGCGGAGACCCGGTCGTCAGCCGTCGTGGCCGGGGTGATGCGGTCCACCACCGTGGAGGCGAAGGAGACATTCACCGAGATCCAGCCGGCCAGCCCGTCATCGACCGCCTCGCACATCTCGAGGACTACGGTCCGGGTCGCGCCGCCGTTGCCCATCAGGTTGTCGCAGGGGACGATCGTCATCGGTCCGCCGTGAGCGCGACAGCGGGCCGCGAGGCCGGCCACGAGGCGCCCCGGCATGGTCCGGACGGGAGGCGCTGAGAGGGCGCGCGCCCCGCGTCCGGGTTTCGATTCGGAGCCCGCGGTGCGTCCGGTATCCGAGTCGGCGCCCGCCCCGCGCAAGCTCTCGATGTCGGCCGCGATCTCGGGATGTCCGACGTCGAGATGCCCGGCGGCATCCAGGTGGTACCCGGCCTCGGTGACCGTCAGCGTCACCAGCGCCACCTGCGGCGACGCGAAGTACTCGGCCCAGGCCCCGGCATCGTCACCATCGTGGGCGGCGCTGATGCTGGCGACCACCTCGATGCGGTCGCGCTCGGGGCCGCGCTCCACCAGCGTGTAGAGACCGTCCTGGGCATCCAACAGGTTCGCGGCCCCGGGGCTGCGACCGGTGAAAGCAGCGATCCCCCACGGCTCCGGGTCGGCGGAATGCTCCGTGTACCAGGCCTGGTGCGAGCGATGGAACGCGCCCAAGCCGAGGTGCAGGGCGCGGACCGGCCGAGGCTGGCCGGCCGACGGCCAGCTCCGGCGGCTCAGCCGGGTCAAAAGCGGAAGACCTCGCGCGGGAGCCGGTGGGCGAGGTCCCTGGCCGTCTCCACCGCCTCCTCCTCGTCCAGCCGATGCTCGACCACCAGCCGGCTCAGGTAGGCGCAGTCGATGCGGCGTGCCGTGTCGTGGCGCACCGGGATGGAGCAGAAGGCCCGGGTGTCGTCGACGAATCCGCTCGTCTTGGCGAAGCCGGCGGTGTCGGTGACCGCCGCACGGAAACGGAGCATCGCGTCCGGCGTGTCGAGGAACCACCACGGAGCCCCGAGGTAGACCGACGGGTAGAAGCCGGCGAGCGGCGCCAGCTCCCGCGACCAGGTGGTCTCGTCGAGGGTGAAGAGGACGATCCGGAAGTTCGGGTGCGTCCCGTAGAGGTCGAGCAGGGGCTGCAGGGCACGGGTGAACTCGATCGCGACCGGAATGTCGGCCCCGATATCGGTGCCGAAGTCCCGCCAGGTCGGCGGGTGGTGGTCGCGGAGGACGCCCGGGTGCAGCTGCATGACCAGGCCGTCGTCGCAGGACATCCGGGCCATCTCGCAGAGCATGTGCTGCCGGAAGGCCCGCCGCTCCTCCGGAGTGGCCGTGCCCTGCAGTGCCCTCGCGAAGAGCCGCGCCGCCTCGGACGGCGCCAGGATGATGGTGCCGGCGTCGGGAGGGCCCTGGTCGGTCGCGGTGGCCCCGTGGGCCTTGAAGAAGGCCCGCCGCGCCTCCAGAGCCTCGACATAGCCGCTGTAGATGGTGGTGTCGAGGCCGGCAACACTGCCGAGCTCCTCGACGCGAGCGGTCCAGCCCGGCAGCGACGGATCGAGATAGGCGTCGGCGCGGAAGGTCGGCACCACCCTGCCCTTCCAGGAGGGGTCCTCCCGCAGGCTGCGGTGGGCGGAGAGGTCGCCGCAGGGGTCGTCGGTGGTTGCCAGCACCTCCACTCCGAAGCGCTCGAAGAGCGCCCGTGGCCGGTACTCGGGGAGCGCGAAGCGCTCCATGAGGCGGTCGTAGATGAGGTCCGCGTCAGCGGCGGACGGGCGGATGGGGACGTCGAAGACCTGGGCCAGCTCCGCCTCGAGCCAGTAGCGGGACGGGGTGCCGCGGAAGGCGTCCCACCGCTCGCACAGCCGTCTCCAGGTCTGGCGGGGGTCGGCCACGCCGCCCTCCCCGTCGCGCCTCGGGATGCCCAGCTCGGGGAGGGGCACGCCGTGGGCGTGGAGCATCCGGGTCACGTAGTGGTCCGGGGTGACGAACAGCGCCGCCGGATTGTCGAAGGGGCGGTCCTGCTGGAGGAGGACCGGGTCCACGTGCCCGTGCGGCGAGACGATCGGCAGCTCGCGCACCTCCTCGTAGAGCCGCCGGGCAACCGCTCGCCGGGCCGGTTCCGCCGGGAGCAGCCGATCCGCGTGGAGATCGATCCTGGCCACAGAAGCTCCTCCCTGGATGGCGGGGGTTCCCGCCCCCTATCGCTGGATCCGCGCGGCGCCCCCCGCCGCGACGGCGCGCACCTGGGCGAGCGTCGCCATCGTGGTATCGCCCGGGTACCCGGTGACGAGCGCGCCGTGCGCCCAGCCGAGCCGGAGCGCCTGCTCGGGCGGCTCCCCCGTGAGCAGGCCGTAGACAAAACCGGCCGCGAAGCCGTCGCCGCCGCCCACCCGATCGTAGACGTCCAGCTCGCGGCTGGGCGCGACGACGGTCTCGCCTCCGATCATGGCCACGGCGCTCCAGATGTGACGATTCGCGGAGCGGACATCACGCAGAGTGGTCGCCATGACCGCCAGGTTCGGGTAGTGCTCGCGGACCCGCTCCATCAGGCCCACGAAGCCCCCCACCTCCAGGCTCCCCCCGGCTCCGGGCTCGGGGCCGGAGATGCCGAGCGCCTGCTGGACGTCCTCCTCGTTGCCAAGCAGCACGTCCACGTTCTCCACGATCCGGCCGATCACTGACTGCGCCTCCGGCTGCCCTCCGCGGGTGGCCCAGAGCTTCTCCCGGTAGTTGAGATCGAAGGAGACCACGGCGCCGGCCGCCTTGGCGGCGCGCATCCCCTCGACGATCAGCGCGCTCGTCGACTCCGAGAGTGCGGCGAAGAGCCCGCCGGAGTGAAACCAGCGCACCCCCTGGCCGAAAATCTCGTCCCAGTCGAAGTCGCCGGGCCCGAGGAGGGCCGCGGCCTCCCCCGCCCGGTTGTAGAAGACGACGGGTGGGCGGATGCCGAAGCCGCGATCGCTGTAGACGGTGGCGATGTTGGGACCGCGCACCCCGTCGTGCGGGGACCAGCGGTAGATGCCCCGGACGCCCATCGCGCGGACCCGTTCGGCGACGAGCTGGCCGATCGGATAGTCGACGCAGGCGGAGGCGACCGCGGTCTGCAGGCCGAAGCAGCTGGCCAGGTTGGCGGCCACGTTGTACTCCGCCCCGCTCACATGGATGCGGCACTCGGTCGCCTTCTGGAAGGGGACGTCACCGGGATCCAGACGGATCACCAGCGCCCCGAGCGAGACGAAGTCCAGCGCTCCGGTTGGCGGAATCCTGAGCTCGGGCGTCACCAGCTGTGCACCGTCCCGTCGACCAGGCGGTTGGTCGGCAGGTAGGCGCGCTGGTACGGGTACCGCGCCGCCAGCTCCTCATCGATGTCGACCCCGAGGCCGGGCTCCTCGCCGGGATGCAGGTAGCCGTCCGCGAAGCGGTAGGAGTGCGGGAAGACCTCGTCGGTCTCCGCGGAGTGCCGCATGTACTCCTGGATGCCGAAGTTGGGGATGGAGACGTCGAGGTGAAGGGCGGCGGCGAGGCAGACGGGGGAGAGATCGTTGGCCCCGTGCGAGCCGCTGCGGACATGGTAGAGCTCGGCGAGCTGGAAGATGCGGCGGAGGTGGGTGATCCCGCCGGCGTGAACGACGTCGGCGCGGATGTAGTCGATGAGCTGCTCGGTGATGAGCTGCTGGCAATCCCAGATGGAGTTGAAGACCTCCCCCACCGCGAGCGGCGTCGTGGTGTGCTGCCGGATGATCCGGAACCCCTCCTGGAGCTCCGCCGGCACCAGGTCCTCGAGCCAGAAGAGCTGGTACTCCTCGACCCGTCGCCCGAGCCGGGCGGCCTCGATCGGGGTCAGCCGGTGGTGGGCATCGTGGAGGAGCGCGAAGTCGAACCCGAACCGCTCCCGTACCGCCTCGAAGAGTGCCGGGATCTGATGCAGGTAGCGAGCCGACGACCAGTCGGACATCTCGGCGGTGGCGGCGGCAGCGGGCACGTAGCCGGACTCGTGATGGGCGGTGTCGGTGCTCACCCCATAGATGGAGCTGATCCCCTGGATGCCCACCTGCACGCGAACGGCGCGATAGCCGAGGTCCAGGA
>CABDXX010000301.1_pt1 | contig 19953 bp, 20 predicted proteins | sample 3131841 | NCBI WGS metagenome assembly CABDXX01 (sample SAMEA5534336, study PRJEB31848) | metagenome | biome: tundra; feature: field; material: soil | place: USA | collected 2013-05 | depth 0.15 m | reverse complement strand
CGCCCGCGAGCGGGGTGACACCCTGGGGGGCAGCGCGGTGGTGACCGCCTCCGGTGTGGTCGCCGGGCTGGGCAGCTACGCGCAGTGGGACAGGAAGCTGGACGGTCTGATCGCTCAGGCCCTCTGCAGCATCCCGTCGGTCAAGGGCGTCGAGATCGGGGCCGCCGCGGTCGCCGCGCGGTCGCCGGGCTCCCAGGTCCACGACTCGCCCCGGTACGTCGAGGGCGAGGGTTTCCGCCATCTCAGCAATCGCCAGGGCGGTCTCACCGGCGGGGTCACCGACGGCGAGCCGGTGTGGGCGACGGTCCACTTCAAACCGATCTCGACGCTGCTCTCCCCGCTGCGCTCGGTCGATGCCCACACCGGCGCGGAGGTCAACGCCCACTACGAGCGGAGCGACATCTGCGTGGTGCCGGCCGGCGCCGTGGTCGCCGAGGCCATGCTCGGCTGGGTGATCGCGGCGGCCATGGCGGAGAAGCTCGGAGGCGACTCGCTGGCTGAGATGCGCCGCAACCTGGCCGGCTACCGGCGGAGCACGAGGCGGCTCCGTTGATCGCGCCAACCGCGGCCGGCTCGCGGCCGGTGGCCCTGGTCGGCCTTCCCGGGACGGGCAAGACCACCTTGGGGCGGCGGCTCGCCGGGCGTCTCGGCTGGCAGCTCTGCGACACCGACGCTGAGATCGAGCGCGGCACCGGGCGGAGCCCGGCCCAGATCATCGACCTGGACGGGGAGGACGCGTTCCGGCGGATCGAGCTGGCCACCCTGACCGAGCTGCTGGAACGCCCCCGGGCGGTCATCATCGCCTGCGGCGGAGGGCTCTTCGGCGAACCCGCCGCGCGCCGCCGCCTGCTGGAGGCCGCCTGGGTGGTGGCCCTCGATGCCCCCGACAGCACCCTGCTCGAGCGGTTGGGCTCGGCCTCGGACCGCCCCCTGCTCCGGGGCGACGTCAGCGGCCGGCTCGCCGAGCTGCGGCGGCGCCGGCAGCGCGCCTACGCCGAGGCCCACCTCCGCATCGACACCGGTCGCACCTCGCCGGAGGAGGCCGAGGCCGCGATCCGCCCCCTGGCCGGCTCCATCCCGGTGCCGACCGCCGGCTCCGCCTACCCGGTGATCGTCGGCGACGATGCCGCAGGCAACCTCGAGACGCATCTCCCCGCCGACTGCCGCCGGGTCGCCGTGGTCACCGACCGGAGCGTCGAGCCCGCCGCTCGTCGTCTCGCCGCCCGCATCGCCGCGTCCGGCCGGGAGGCTCGGGTGGTGAGCCTGGCCGGCGGCGAGACGGCCAAGAGCTGGGCGTCGGCGGGGCGGCTGATCGAGCGGTTGGCCTCCCTGGAGCTGGGGCGCCGCGACGCCCTGGTCGCGGTGGGCGGGGGCTCGGTGGGCGACCTCACCGGGTTCGCGGCCGCGACCTACTGCCGGGGGATCGCCTGGCTGGGCGTGCCGACCACCCTTCTCTCCATGGTCGACAGCTCCATCGGGGGCAAGACCGGTGTGAACCTGCGTGCCGCCAAGAACCTGGCCGGCGCCTTCTGGCAGCCGCGGGCGGTTCTCGCCGACCCCGCCCTGCTACGCGGCCTCCCATCCCGGGAGCTCGCCTCCGGTCTGGGGGAGATCGCCAAGTACGCGATGATCGCCGACACCGACCTCCCCGCCCTCCTCGACGAGGGTGTGGAAAGTGCTGGAGCCGGCGATGTCGAGACCCTCACCCCGATCATCGAGCGCTGCGCGGCGATCAAGGCGGAGGTGGTGGGCCGCGACCCTCGCGAATCCGGCCTGAGGGCCGCCCTCAACTACGGGCACACGGTCGCCCACGCCATCGAGGCGGCCACCGGCTACGGCACGGTCACCCACGGCGAGGCGGTGGCGGCGGGGATGCGCGTCGCCGGCCGGCTCTCCACCGAGTTGGTGGGGCTCTCCGCGGCCGACCGGGAATGGCAGGACCGCCTCCTCGACCGGCTCGGCCTCCACCCCCTGCCCCCCGTCGAGGCCGCGGCCGTGCTGCGGCGACTCGCCCATGACAAGAAGGCGGTGGGCGGCGAGGTGCGCTGGGTGCTCCTGGCCCGGCGCGGCGAGCCGGTCCTGGACCAGAGCGTGCCCGCCGACCTGGTGCGCGAGACGCTCGAGGAGGTACTGCAAACGAGATGACCAGGGTCCTTGTCCTCAACGGTCCCAACCTGGGGAGCCTCGGGCGCCGGGAACCCGAGCTCTACGGCGACCGCACCCTCGCCGAGGTCGACACCGATCTGCGCGAGCGTGCCGCGGCGATGGGTGTCGACATCCGCACCGAGCAGTGCAACGGCGAGGGCGAGCTGATCGACCTCATCGAGGCGGAGACGGGGCACTCCGACGCCGTGGTGATCAATCCCGGGGCGTACAGCCACACCAGCGTCGCCCTGCTCGACGCGCTCCGGGCGTTCCCCGGGGTGGTCGTCGAGATCCACCTCACCAACACCTTCCAGCGCGAGAGCTACCGGAGGGTCATGCTCACCGCGGAGGCCGCCGATTCGGTCATCCTGGGGCTCGGGGCCTCCGGGTACGCGGTCGCCCTGGAGGCAGCCACCCGGATCGTGCGAGAGAGAAGAGAATTGAACCAATGATCAGTGCAGGCGACCTCCGTCCCGGGGCCACGGTGGAGAGGGGCGGTCAGCTCCTCCAGGTCCTCGACTTCAACCACATCAAGCTGGGCCGGGGCACCGCCATCGTGCGCACCAAGATGAAGAACCTCTCGACGGGGGCGGTGACCGAGGAGACCTTCCGCCCCGAGGAGAAGTTCGGGCGCGCGCGGATCGAGCGCAGCGAGGCGCAGTTCCTCTACAAGGACGGCGACGCTTACGTGGTCATGGACACGACCACCTACGACCAGACGCCGCTCTCTCCCGAGCAGGTCGGCCAGGGTGCTCGCTGGCTCAAGGAGAACGTCAACCTCACCCTGCTCATGTACGACGACAAGGTCCTCGGCGTCGAGTTGCCCACCTCGGTGGAGCTCGAGGTGCTGGAGACGGATCCGGGATTCAAGGGCGACACCGCCAACGCGGCGACCAAGCCGGCCACCCTGGAGACCGGGGCCACCGTGGACGTCCCGCTCTTCGTCAACGCCGGCGATCGCGTCCGCGTCGACACCCGCAATGGACGGTACCTGGAGAGGGCGTGATGGACGCACCGGCCGACGCCGCGACCAACGGGCACCGTCCCGATCTCCGCCGGCCGCTCGGCGTGACCCGGGTCGCCAACGAGGTCGTGGCCTGGATCGCCGTGCTCACCGCCCTCCAGGTCGAGGGCGTCCAGGCCATGTACCAGGCGACCGGCCAGTCGCTGGAGCGCATCCTGCGCCGCTCTGCGGCTCACCGCGGCGCCCGGGTCGAGCTGCGCGACGACAGCACGCTCGACATCGACCTCTGGGTGGTGGTGCTATCCGGTCACTCCGTCCCCAAGGTCGGCGCGGAGGTGCAGCGGCGCGTCGCCGACGCCGTGGAGCGGATGCTGGGCCTGGACGTGGGCACCATCAACGTCCACGTCAGCGAGGTCGTCTTCGCCCCATGAGCCGCTCCGCGGGGAGGCGGCGCCGGGGACGTGAGCTCGCGCTGCGCGTCCTCTTCGAGCTGGAGGGGACCGAGAAGGAGCCGTGCCCGACCCTCGAGTATCAGGCCGACGACATGGGCGCGCCCCGGGACACCGTCGAGTTTGCCCGCACGCTCGTGGAGGGGACGCTGGAGCACGTCGTCCACATCGACGCGGCCATCTCCGAGGCGAGTGTCAACTGGGACCTCGTCGACTACGGCAAGGTCGAGAGAGCGGTGCTGCGGCTCGGGACCTACGAGGTCCTCTATGAGCCGGCCACCCCGGTCGCGGTGAGCATCGACGAGTCCCTGGAGCTGGCGCGGGTGTATGCCGGGGAGGCGGCGGTCCCCCTCGTGAACGGAGTGCTTGGCCGGATCGCCCGGGAGAGGGTGTGAGCGCCGGCAGGCGGAGCGTGAGCTGATCGCTGCGACCACCTCTGACCGCATCGGAACAGGGCGTGCGGCCCCTGCGGCGGCGGCGTCCTTTGAGCGATCATATGTTCGATCGATGAAACCGGCATCGCCTCTCGAGCACGACCCGGAGGGCCCCCCGGTCGGGGGCGGCCGCCGATGAGCCTCCGCCAGGCGCTGACCGTCGCCCAGCTCACCGCGGTCATCCGCGGGGTGATCGCGCTCAGCCCCGACCTTGAGGACGTGCTGGTCGAGGGGGAGATCAGCAACCTCTCGATGCCGGCCTCGGGGCACCTCTACTTCACCCTCAAGGACGCCAACGCCTCCCTGAACTGCGTCGTCTGGCGATCGCAGCGGGCCGAGATCCCCTTCCGGCCGGAGAACGGGATGACGGTGATCGTCCACGGCCGGATCGAGGTCTATGACGCCCAGGGGCGCTACCAGCTCTACGCGGACCGGCTGGAACCCTCGGGCGTCGGCGCTCTCGCTCTGGCCGTCGAGCAGCGCCGCCGCGCGCTTGCGGCCGAGGGTCTCTTCGATGAGGCGCGGAAGCGGGCGTTGCCGCTCCTCCCCCGAAGGGTGGTGGTGGTGACCTCCCGCAGCGGGGCCGCGCTGCGCGACGTCCTGACGGTGGTCGGCCGGCGCGCTCCCGGCGTCGACCTGGTGCTCTCCCCGGCGACCGTCCAGGGGGAGGGGGCGGTCGATACCCTGGTCCTTGCCCTGGAGCGGGCTCAGTCGGTGAGCGGCGCCGAGGTGGTGCTGCTCGTCCGCGGTGGCGGCTCGCTGGAGGACCTGATGCCCTTCAACGACGAGCGGCTCGCCCGGGCTATCCGGGCCGGCCGGCTGCCGGTGGTCTCCGGCGTCGGCCACGAGACCGACACCACCATCGCCGACCTCGCCGCCGACCGCCGGGCGGCCACGCCCTCCGCCGCCGCCGAGCTGGTGGCGCCCGACGCCCGCCGCTTGGGGGCCGAGCTGGGCGCGCGACGGGCCCGCCTCGGAGCCGCGGCGCGCCAGGAGCTCTCGGTCAAGCGGGGCTCCCTCGAACGTCAGCGGCTGCGCCTCGACAGCGCCTCGCCGCTCCGGCGGTTGCCCAGTCACCGCCAGGAGCTGGACCTCCGCGCCGAACGCCTGCGGGCGGGCCTGCTCGCCTCGCTGACGGCCAAGCGGCGGCGCCTCGACGCTGCCACGGCGCGACTCCGCCTCGCCTCCCCGGGCCAGCGGGTGGCTCTGGAGCGCCAGCGCCTCGGCGGGCAGCGCCGGCGGCTGGCCCGGGTGGTCGGCGAGGCCCTGGTGCAGCGGCGCCAGGAGGTGCGCGCCCGGCATGACCAGCTCGAGGCGCTCTCACCGCTGCGCGTGCTGGAGCGGGGCTATTCGATCACCATGGAGGCGGCGAGTGGCGCGGTGCTCACCGACCCGGCTTCGGTCCGTGCCGGGCAGCGCCTCCGCACCCGTCTGGCTCAGGGCCTCGTGATCAGCACGGTCGAGTCCACGGGCTCGACAGACCAGGACGAACGCCTGTACGATACCGGGCACGACACTCGGGAGAGAGGATGAAAGGCGACGGCAGCGAGGCCGCCGGCGGACCACGACCCGCCGGAGACGACATCGAGGGACTGAGCTACGAGCGGGCGCTCGCTGAGCTCGACCAGATCATCGAGCGGCTGGAGCGCGGAGCCGTGGCCCTGGACGAGGCCATCGCCGCCTACGAGCGGGGGGCCCGGCTGGCTCAGCATTGCGGGAGCCTGCTCGACCGCACCGAGCAGAAGGTCACTCAGCTGGTGGTCGGCGCTGGCGGGCGGATCACGGAGAAGCCGCTGGAGCCGGAGCGCGAGGTCGCAGAGCTCCCGATAGTCCCCCCTGGTGCGCCGCTCACGCGCCCCCCGCACAGGGGCGACGCGCTGGACATCGATCCGGACGAGATCCCGTTCTGATGGCGTCGCTCATTTCCGTCCAGCTCCGCGTCAGCCTCGCTGCTCGCTCGGTCACGCACGTTAGTGCGCTCCCTCATTCCGCGGCTCGCTTCCTTGATCTGAACGGCCTGAGCGCCGCCATTACCGGCTGTCGCGCATGGCGGTGACGGCGCAGCGGCTCGATCTCGTCCTCGTGGAGCGCGGCCTCGCCGCCAGCTGCGAGCGCGCGCAGGCGCTGGTCGCCGCCGGCATGGTCGAGGTGAACGGGCAGCAGGCCCGGAGTGCAGCGCAGCGTGTGGGTGAGGCCGCGGAGCTGCGCATGGTGGGGGAGGGCAGTCCGTGGGCGAGCCGTGCCGGGGAAAAGCTGGTCGCCGCTCTCGACACCTTTGGTGTCGACTGCCAGGGCCGTGTCTGCCTCGACGCCGGAGCCTCGACCGGAGGCTTCACCGATGTCCTCCTCTCCCGGGGAGCGGCGCGGATCTACGCCGTTGATGTCGGCCACGGCCAGCTCCTCACCCGTCTGACCGATGACCCACGGGTCTCGATCCTGGATCGGACCAACCTGCGCTACCTGGAGAGGCTCCCGGGCGAGGCTCCGACCCTCGTCACCCTCGACCTCTCCTTCATCTCGCTCCGGCTCGTCCTGCCCGCGGTGGCGCGGCTTGCACCCGGGGCGGAGGTGGTCGCCCTCTTCAAGCCCCAGTTCGAGCTGGACCGCGATGCCGTGTCCCGAGGCGGGATCGTCCGGGACCTGGCGGCGGCGGAGGCCGGAGCTGTCGCCTTCTTGCATTGGTGCGTGAGTGAGCTGGGGGCCTCGGAGACGGCGGGACCGATCCCTGCGCCGATCCGCGGCACCCGGGGCAACCAGGAGCTGCTGATCCGCTTCCTGCTGGCCGAGGCGCGGCCGGCGGGCGGCCCTGGAGCGGAGCGATGAGCAGGGGTGCCATCGGTTTCCTGCTGCACCCGGGGGAGAGCCCCGACACCGTGACCGCCGCGGCGGAGGCCGCGGTCCGCTGCGGGTACCGCACCTGGACGACCAAGGTCCGCCCGGTCGAGGACGTGGCCGAGCACGCCGAGGGCACCGATCTCCTGGTCACCCTCGGGGGAGACGGGACGTTCCTCTTCGGCGCCCGTCTGGCCGCGCCGCGCGACATCCCCGTCCTCGGTGTCAACCGGGGCAGGCTCGGATTCCTCACCGACATGGAGCTGGCGGAGTTGCCGGCTGCCATCGAGGCGTTCGCCGATGGCCGGACCGTCCGGCAACGGCGGAGCATGCTCGCGGCGGAGATCGTCCCGGGCGACGGGGGCGGCGAGGACGGCACCGGCGAGATTCGCGTCCTGGTGGCGCTCAACGACATCGCACTGAAGTCCCCCGAGGTGGTCGTGGTGCGCCTCCGAGTGGAGGCGGACGGGGAGCTGCTCGGCGAGTTCGACGCTGATGGGGTGGTCGTCTCCACCGCCACCGGGTCCACCGGATACTCGCTGAGCGCCGGTGGGCCGCCCATCGACCCCCGGGTGCGTGCCATCACGGTGGTCCCGCTCGCCCCGCACGCCGTCATCACCCGGCCCATCGTGCTGCCCGAGGTCACCGTGGTGGAGGTGACCGTGGTTCACGGTCGCGTTCATGTGGCCGCAGACGGTCAGTACCAGGGCAACCTCATGGCCGGGGGCAGGGTGCGCATCGGCCCCGGGCCCGAGTTGACGGTCATCCGCTGCGCCGACTCCCCCTCGTTTCTCCGCCAGCTGCGCGACAAGGTCCATTTCGGTCTGCCGCTCAAGCCGGCCGACCGCGCCCCCCGTGACAGGGACGGCGAGCCGCAGTGACCCGGCTTCTCGAGCTTCGACTCCGCAATTTCGCCCTGGTGAGGGACGCACGCCTCGACTGCGATCCCGGGTTCGGAGCCCTGAGTGGAGAGACCGGCGCCGGCAAGTCGCTCTGCATCGCGGCCGTGCGCTGGGCGCTCGGAGCGCGGGTCGAAGGCGAGGCGGTGGGGGAGGGGACCTCGGTCCGAGCCGTCTTTGAACCGAGCTCGGAGAGCGTCGTTCTACTGGCAGGGCTCGGCATCCCCGTCGACGACCTGGTCACGCTCACCCGCGACGCGGGGAGCTCGGGGCGCTCGACCTGCCGGGTCAACGGCGCCCTCGTCTCCCAGGCGACCCTGCGGGAGCTCGGCGAGCAGCTCGCCGAGGTCACGGCACAGGGGGCCAGTCACCGGCTGCTGCAGCGGGCGTGGCAGCGGAGAGCCCTCGACGATTCAGGGGGCGATCCCGTCCTCCAATGTCGGGCGGCGATGGCGGACGCGTACCGGCGCTTGCGCAGCGCCGAGGCGGCGCTCACCGGGGCGCGAGCGGCGAGCCGCAGGACCGCCGCGGAGCTGGCCGAGGCGGAGGCGAGCATCGCCGAGCTGGAGCCGCTGCGGCTGCGCGAGGGCGAGGAGGACGATCTCGGCGCGGAGCGGCTGCGCCTCCGCCATGCCACCGGCATCGCCAGTGCCGCCACCCTGCTCGGGGAGGCGGCGACCGGCGACGAGGCGGGTGCCGTGGACCTTCTCGAGCGCGCCCTGATCGGCGTCGAGGCGTTGAGCGGGGTCGATCCGGCCCTGGCCGACCTCGGCGCGGAGGGGGCCGCGCTGGCCGCGGCGCTGCGCGAGCTCGGCGTCTCGGCCCGGCGCATGGCCGACCGGGTGGAGGTCGACCCCATCCGGCTGGAGGCGGTCGAGGAGCGCCTCGACGCGCTGGCCCGGGTGCGCCGCCGTCATGGCTCAATCCGCGCCGCCCTCTCGGTGCTCGAGGGCGCCAGGAGGATCTGCGACGCCGCTCGCGGCGGCGTGGACATCGCCAACCTGGAGGCGGACGCCCGGGCCGCCCAGGCCGGCGCCGCCACGGCCGCGCGGCGGCTCAGCGCCTCCCGGCGCGAGGCAGGCCACGCGCTGGAGCAGGCCGTGGAACGGCACCTGGCCGTCCTCGAGCTCCCGGATGCCCGTTTCCGCGTGACCCTCGGCGTGGTCGCCGATGCCGACGGCGTCGACCTGGGTGACGGCCCGCTCCGCTGCGACGCCGACGGCGTCGACCAGGTGGAGTTCCGGCTGGCGGCCAATCGCGGTGGGGTGCCGCTGCCGCTCGACGAGGGCCCCTCCGGGGGAGAGCTCAGCCGGTTGGCCCTGGCGCTCGCTGCTGCCGGGGGAGGGGGTGGCCAGCCCCTGATGGTCCTCGACGAGGTCGACACCGGTGTGGGCGGCGAGACCGCGGCGCGGGTCGGCGACCTCCTCGCCGATATCGGCCGGGGCCGCCAGGTCCTAGCCGTCACTCACCGCCCCGAGATCGCCTCCCGCGCCGGCTGGCACCTTCTGGTCTCCCGCCTGGGAGGCGGCGACGCCGTGGAGAGCACCGTGCGCCGGGTCGACGGCGAGGAGCGGGTGTCGGAGATCGCCCGGATGATGTCCGGCCGGACCACCGCGGCTGCGATGGCGCGCGCCGGGGAACTGCTTCGCGAGGGCAATGCCAGCTCCGGGGCCGGCGCTCGCTCACGCGCGGGATGATGGGCGACATGACGAACCTGCCAGATGGTCAGGGCGTCGAGGTGCGTCGCGGGAACCCGCTTGACGTGGCCTCGCTCTATGCGCGTCTGTCGGCGCTCGACGCCGACTATGTTCCGATGGAGCGCAGCGACGCCTGGTCGGGCTTGGTGGTCGACGCGGTGCAATGGGACCACCTGTTGCAGACCATGCAGGCGACTCGAGAGCGATCAACGACGCAAGATCACCGGCGGGCCATCGAGGTGGCCATGCGCGCTGCCGCCGTCGACACAGGAGCCATCGAGGGCCTTTACGAGGTCGACCGGGGCCTGACCTTGAGCGTGGCCACCCAGGCCACCGCGTGGCAGGCGTCCGTGATGGAGAAGGGCCAGACGGTGCGCGAGCTCTTTGAGGCGCAGCTGCAGGCGTACGAGCTGGCCCTCGATGTCGCCACTCGCTCGGTCCCGATCACCGAGGCCTGGATCAGGCGCCTGCACGAGGTGCTCTGCGCGCCGGAGCAACGCATCAACGTGCTGACCTCTCAAGGAAGGCAGGAGCAACCCCTTCTGAAAGGCGAGTACAAGCGCACTCCGAACCACGTTCTGCAGCCGGACGGCAGCTGGTTCGCCTACGCACCGGTCATGGACACTCCGGCAGAGATGCACCGGCTCGTCGAGGAACTGTCCCACCCGGGCTTCCTGGCCGAGCATCCCGTGGTTCAGACCTCGTACGCGCACCACGCCTTCGTCCGGATTCACCCATTCCAGGACGGGAACGGAAGGGTCGCCCGGGCCCTCGCATCGGTATTCCTCTACCGGGCGGCAACCGTCCCGTTGGTGATCTTCGCGGATGAGAAATCCGAGTACCTGGCGGCGCTGCGCGCCGCCGACCGCGGAGAGCGGCAGGTCCTGGTCGGATTCATTGCCGAGCGAGTCGCGGGGGCCGTCCAGCTGGTCGCCGAGCAGGCGGGTGGGGACCTTGAGCAGCGGGTGACCGAGTTGCGCAGCCTCCTCTCGACGAGGAGCGGGCTGGCCCACGCAGAGATCGACGTGCTGGCCCGCAGGCTCGTCAACGCTGCGCACGCGGCGGCGGAACTCGAGATCCGAGGTCTGGCCCTGCCTGCGGGTGCGCGCCTGTATTCGCAGGCCAACGACCCCACATCGGAGGCCCACAGACCGCCACCTCCGGGCGGCTACCGTCCCATCTCTTCCCCGCATCAGGCCGGTGCCGGGGTCTATCTCTGGGGCGAGGTCGAGTCGCCTGCGCAGGCACATGCGCAACGCGCGATCCGCGTATACGCCCGCGTGGACGGCGAAGCCGAAGGCCTCTTCCGCCTGGTCGCCGGTGGTGGTCAGGGACTGGACATCAATTTGGGGGATGTCCAGCCTGATATCCGCACCTCCTTCGATCTGCGGCTCAGGGCATGGGTGAGGCGGGTGTTGGAGAGCGTCGTTGACGAGATGGCCTCTCAGGCCCGGGAGGCGCTGAAGAGCGCGGGTTACCAGAGCAACGACGACCCGACGAGCGGGGGCTGATCAGGCACCTCACTTGCGGTCGCCACGGCGCCCTTCGCGTGCGGTGCTCACCTCCGTGTGTGGCAGCGAGCCTGCCACTGGCCGCGGGTTCGCCCGGCTGGGCGACCACGTACCATGGGCCGCCATGAGTGACAGCGCGCCCGTCGGCGGCCGCTCCGGGTGGCCTCGCCGCTTCCTGGTCGAGGTGGGTGGGTTCAGCGGCACCCTGGAGGAGCTGGTCCTCGCCGCGCAACGCGGCGACGTCGACCTGCGTGACCTCCCGGTCGCTCAGGTGACCACCCAGGTGAGCCGGCAGCTCACCGGGAGCGAGCTCGGAGGGGACCTTCGCGACGCGGCCGAGGCATTGGGGCTGCTGGCACGCCTCCTCTCCATGAAGGCGGCCAAGGTCACCGAGGGCACCGCCGAGCTGGACGACGAGGAGGAGGTCGTCGAGTCCGAGGCGGGGAGGCGACTCGCCGAGTACCGGCTGTTTCGAGAGGCCATGGAGGCACTCCTGCTGGAGCCCGCCGAGACCGGCCAGCGCAGCTTCCTCGGCCTGGTTGCCCCCGAGGTCCTGCCCCTGGAACGGCTGCGCATCCCCCCCGACCGGCTGGCGGCCGCCTTCCGGCAGGTGCTCGAGCGCCTCCAGGACACTGCCCTCCTCCCCGTGGGGATGGTCACCTTCTCGGTCGAGGAGAAGGTGGCATGGCTTGTCGAGCTGCTGGGCCGCGGGGCGGTGGAGTTCGAGGCGATCTTCGCCGAGGTCACCACCCGGCTGGAGGCGGTCGCCTGCTTCCTCGCCCTGCTCGAGCTGCTGAAGCGCGGCCTGGCGGTGGTCGACCAGCCCGAGCCCTTCGGTCCCATCCGGGTGCGGACCAGTGACTGAGGACCTGACGCTCAGCGCCGTGCCGGGCGAGGGCCCCCCGGGGGAGGATCTCGAACCGGCGGACGCGCTGGCAAGCCTGCCCCTCGAAGGGGAGGACGACGGGGAGGAGGGCTTCACCCTCGAGCTCGACGAGATCGGCCGCCCCCGGGTGCCCGACTGGGTGGCGGGCAGCGAACCCGAGGACCTGGCCCTGGCTCTCGAGTCCGTCTGCTTCGTGCTCAACCGTCCGGTGACTGTCAGCGAGCTCTCCGGGATACTGGGACAGCCTTCCCAGCGCATCGACAGGGCTGCCGAGGCGCTCGCCGGGCAGCTGCGCGGGCGCGGCCTGATGCTCCAGCGCCACCGCGACCAGGTGCAGCTGGTGACCCGCCCGGAGACGGCGTGGGCCGTCCAGCGAGCCCTGAGCCCCGAGCGCCCGGCGCGGCTCAGCCGTCCGGCGCTCGAGACCCTCGCCATCATCGCCTACCGGCAGCCGGTGACCCGTGCACTGATCGAGTCGATCCGCGGAGTCAACTGCGAGGCGGTGCTGGAGAGCCTGGAGCGGCGGGGCCTAATCGCGGAGATCGGCCGTGCGAGCACCCCCGGGCAGCCCCGTCTCTTCGGGACGACGCTCCGCTTCCTGCAGCTCGTCGGCTTGGAACGGGTCGACCAGCTCCCCCCACTTGCCGGAGGCATCGGGCTTCCCGAGGAGCAGGAGCGGGCGTGGTCCGAGGCCCTGGCCGCTCCTCAGGAGGACGAGCCGGCCCCGCCGGGCTCGATCTGATGGCGGCCACCCGAGAGCGGCTCAATCGGTACCTCGCCCGCCGTGGAGTGGCGTCCCGGCGCGGGTCGGACAGCCTCATCGACGCCGGGCGCGTCAGGGTCAACGGCACCCAGGCCACCCTCGGCGCCACCGTCGACCCGCAGCGGGATCGGGTCTCGGTCGACGGCAGGCCGGTCGCAGGCGGCCATCGCATCGAGACCCTGATGCTCAACAAGCCGGCCGGGGTGGTGACGACGGTCCGCGATCCCCACCGCAGGCCGACCGTGATGGGGCTGCTCCCCGAGGCGGTGCCAGGGCTGGTGCCGGTCGGGCGGCTCGACGCCGACAGCCGCGGGCTCCTCCTGCTCAGCTCCGACGGAGACCTGGCCCATCGGCTCACCCATCCCCGCTACGGCGTGTCCAAGCGGTACCGGGTGGTCCTCGCCAGCGGCCTGAGCGATGCCGACATCGAGCACCTGCTCCAGGGTGTGGAGCTGGAGGACGGGCTCGCCCGGCCGCTCGGCGTCCGCCGGCCGAGCCCGGAGCGGGCTGACCTCATCGAGGTGACCATGGGCGAGGGGCGCAAGCGGGAGATCCGGCGCCTCTGTGCGGCCCTGGGCGCTCCCGTCCTGGACCTGGTCAGGATCGGCCTCGGCCCTCTCAAGCTCGGCCATCTGGAGGAGGGGCGGGTCCGGCTCCTGACCCCCACCGAGCTCGAGGCGCTCTACACGGCGGTGGGGATGACCGCGCCATGAGCCTTCCCATCGTCACCGTCGACGGGCCGGCCGGGAGCGGCAAGACGACACTCGGACGCCGGCTCGCCCTGGCCCTGGACCTCCCCTTCATCGACACCGGCCTCTTCTACCGCGCCGTCATCGTCGCAGCGAGCCGGGCCGGCCTCGGAGCCGGCGACCTCGATGGCATCGCCGATCTCGCCACGGGCGTCGCCATCGAGGTCAACACCGCGCCCGACGACGACAGCTGGCAGGTGCGTGTGGACGGGACTGATCCCGGAGCAGAGATCCGCGATCCCCGGCACGCCGGGCTCCTCACCGCGGTCAGCCAGCTCCCCGACGTCCGCCGCCATCTCCTCTCCCTGCAGCGTGCGCCGGCGGCCCGGGGGGCGGTCGCGGTCGGGCGAGACTGCGGCACCGTGGTCTTCCCGGAGGCGGCGGTCAAGCTGTACCTGCAGGCGACGGCAGCGCTCCGCGCCGCCCGGCGTGCGGCACAGCTCGAGGGAGAGGGCGCGGCCGTCGACCCCGAGACCCTCGAAGCGGAGATCTCGGGGCGCGACAGCGGCGACGCCCCGGCGATGGCGGCTGCTCCCGACGCGGTGGTCATCGACACCGGGGCCCACGGCATCGACGAGATGGTGGAGATGGCACTCGCCCTCTGCCGGGCTGCCGGCCTGTGACCCGCACCCACCTCTCGCCCTCCGGGCTCGACCTCAACTACCGGTGGATGACGGCGGTGTCCCGGCTCGTCTGCCGCGTGGTCGTCGGTGATCTCCTCGACATCGCCGGCACTGAGAAGGTCCCGCCGCGAGGCGGCCTGCTGGTGGTGAGCAACCACGTCGGCGCCGCGGACCCGCCCATCTCGGGCGCCTACATGCCCCGCCGGGACCTCTATTTCATGGCCAAGAGCGACTACTTCCACTCCCCGCTCAGCCGCTTCTTCATCGTCGGCTACCACGGCTTCCCGGTCGTGCGCGGCACCGCGGATCGGGCGGCGCTCCGCCAGGCGGTGGGACTGATGCGTCAAGGGCATGCCGTGCTGGTCTACCCGGAGGGCCACCGCAGCCCGGACGGGGTGCTGCAGCGTCCCCACCCGGGCGCCGGGTTCCTGGCCCGGGCGGCCGGGGTGAAGATCCTCCCGGTGGGCATCTGGGGCACCGAGCGCGCCCTGCCGATCGGCTCGGTCCGGCCCCGCCACGCGCCGGTCCACCTCCGGTTCGGGCGCGCCGTCCCGCTGCCCCCGGAGCACCCGGACGGCCCGCGCCGGTCCCACCAGGAGATCTCGGACCTCCTGATGGAGCGGATCGCGGAGGTCCTTCCTCCCTCGCGCCGGGGCATCTTCGACGGGATGACGGACTACCGGGCGGTGACCCCGCCTCCCGCCTGATGACCGCCGAGATCGTCTCCTTCGACCTCGAGACGACCGGGCTGTCGCCCAAGAGTGAGCGGGTCATCGAGATCGGCGCAGTCCGGTTCGGGCAGGACGGGGTGACCCTCGGCGAGCTCCAGCTCCTCGTCGACCCGGGCATCCCGATCCCGCTCCCGGTCCAGCGGCTGACCGGTATCACGAGCGCCGATCTCTTCGGCCAGCCGTCGCCGCTCGAGGCCATGGCCCAGCTCGCCGAGTTCTGTGAGGGTGCCGATCTGGTCGGCCACGGGACCGGCTTCGACCTCGCCTTCTGCAGCCAGCTCCTCCCCGATACATTTGGTCGGAGAGATGCGATGGACACGCTCGAGCTGGGACGTATCCTGCTGCCGCTCGCCGGCAGCCACAACCTCGGGGCACTGAGCCGTCAGCTCGGGCTCCATCACGAGCGTCCCCACCGCGCCCTGAGCGACGCTCAGGCGACGGCGGACCTCTTCCGATGGCTGCTCGTGGAGGCGGCCTCCCTACGAGGGTCGACCTTCGCGGAGATGCACCGGGTCGCCGGCCAGGCCGGGGCGTCGCTCCGGCACTTCTTCGACCTCGCTGCGGCCGAGCGGAGGGAGCACCCCGAGATGGAGGCCCGACCCCACTCGGGCGGCGAGGGCCTGGCCACGCTGCCTGGTCCAGGACCGGAAGCGGCGGCCCCCGCCACCCCCGGCGCCGAGGACGCCGCCCGCGGCGAGCGCGAGTCGCTCCTCTCCGGGCCCCTGGCCGACGCCGCCGTGCGCCTGATCGGGCCCGGAAGCTCGCTCGCCGAGCGCCCCGGTTACGAGTATCGGGAGACCCAGGAGCAGATGGCACGGGCCGTGGCCCAGAGCCTGGAGCGCGGCGGACGCCTCCTCGTGGAGGCGGGGACGGGGGTCGGGAAGACGCTCGGCTACCTCGCCCCCCTCGCCCTCTGGATCGAGCGGGGTCGCGGCCGGGCCGTGGTCGCCACCCACACCATCACCCTCCAGGAGCAACTCGCCTCCCGGGAGCTGCCCGCGCTGCAGCCTCACCTCCCCCGGCCCCTCGGCTGGGCGATGCTGAAGGGCCGCAGCCACTACATCAGCCTGCGACGTTTTCAGCGCCACCTTCGCCGTGGCGACGTCGGCCCCCACGGCCCGGACCTCGATGTCATCCGGTTCAAGCTCAAGCTGCTTCGCTGGCTCGACCTGACCCGCACCGGGGACCGGGCGGAGCTGCATCTCGGCGCCTTGGAACGCGAACTCTGGCGTGCCGTCGAATCGACCGGGGACGACTGCCTGGGCAGCGCCTGTGCCAACTGGGGGAGTGGCGCGTGCCACATGGTCGCGGCGCGCCGGACGGCGGCCACTGCCGAGTTGGTCGTGACCAACCATGCCCTCCTGCTCAGCGACGAGCCCGCGGCGGGGCACCTGCTCGGCGACTACTCGGCCCTCGTCGTCGACGAGGCCCACCACCTGGAGGAGTCGGCCACCCAGGCGGGCGGCCACCACCTCCGGGGCGCGGACGTCCTCCGGGCCCTCGATCGCCTCCCCGACGTCCTGGACCCCGGCCTGGCCAGTGCCCTCGACGCCTGCCGCGACGCCGCCAACCGGCTCTTCGGCGAGATCAAGGGGCTGCTCGCCGAACGCCTCGGCGCGGGAGGGGGAGCACCGACCGGGAGCCTGAGCGTCACCGACGACCTGCTCATCGAACCGCGGCTGCAGCCCCTGCTGCGGAATGCGCACCACGCCGTCTCGGTCCTCCGCCGGGCTGCGGAGGCTCTCCGCGCGGCGGGCCCGGCCTCCCTCGAGACCGATCTGCTCCCGCAGCCGGATCGAGAGGAGGAGGAGCTGGCGCTGGCGGCGTCCGCCCTCGAGGGATCGGCGGGCGCCATCGACGACGTGCTCCTCCACCGGCGGGAGGGACATGTCGCCTGGATGGAGCTGCGCGCCGAGCAGGCGGAGTTGCGCGACGCGCCGGTGGCGGCGGGGACCGCCCTCGGAGAGGGGCTCCTGGACGCGGCGCGCACCGTCGTCCTGACCTCGGCCACGCTCGCCATCGCCGGCGACTTCGGCTTTGTCCGGGAGCGGCTCGGGCTCGGCGCGCGGACCGAGGAGCTGGCCCTGCCGTCGCCGTTCGACTACCTGAACCAGGCCCTCTGCATCGTGGTGACCGACATCCCTCCCTACGACGATCCCGAATACGAGCAGGCGCTGGCAGCCATCACCGCCGGCATCGGGCGGCGGCTGGGTGGCCGCACCCTCGGCCTCTTCACGGGGTACGGGGCGCTCCGCCGAGTCCGCGACCTGGTCGGGCGGCGGCTTGCGGGCACCCAGATCTCCGTCGTCGCCCAGGGTCTCGACGGCACCCGGCGCCAGCTCCTGGCCTCCTTCGTCGAGAACCCCCGCACCCTGCTGCTCGGCACCAGCACCTTCTGGGAGGGGATCGACGTCCCCGGCGACGCCCTCCAGTGCGTGATCATCGCCAAGCTCCCCTTCGCCGTCCCCACCGACCCGCTGGTCCGTGCCCGTACCGCCGAGATGCGTGATCCATTCGGGAGCTACGTGCTCCCCGAGGCGGTCATCCGGCTGCGCCAGGGATTCGGCCGGCTGATCCGCTCGGGCACCGATCGGGGCGTGGTGGTGATCGCCGACTCCCGCCTGCAGAGCCGGGACTACGCGCGACGCTTCCTGGAGGCGCTGCCGCCGGCCAACGTGGCGCGCGAGCCGGTCTCGGGGGTGGCCGCGCGGGTTGCCGAATTCGTCGGCGGGACCGTCGATGGCGGAGAATCGACCCCATGGTGAAGACCGCGCTTGGGGCGACCATGGAGAGAGTGCCCGGGCCGCGCAGCGATATCGTGGTCGGCCTCGCTCAAATGGCCCCCCGGCTCGGCGACCTCGGCGCCAACGTTTCCCGCCACCTGGAGCTGATCGGCGCTGCCGCCGCGGGCGGAGCGGACCTGGTGGTCTTCCCCGAGCTCTCGCTCACCGGGTACTTTCTCAAGGACCTGGTCACCGAGACCGCCCTGCGCCTCGACAGCCCGGAGATTCAGGCCCTCGCCGAGGCGTCCCGGGAGGTGGACGCCGTGGTCGGCTGCATCCTGGAGAGCGACGACCACCGCTTCCACAACGCGGCCCTCTACCTCTCGGGGGGCGCGGTCGTCCACGTCCACCGCAAGGTGTACCTGCCCACCTATGGCCTCTTCGACGAGGCCCGGGATCTCGCCGCCGGCAACCGGTTCCGGGCCTTCGAGGCGCCGCTCCGCTCCGCCGGACCGCGCCGCCCCTGGCGGACCGGCCTGCTCATCTGCGAGGACCTCTGGCACCCGAGCTCCGCGTACCTGCTCGCCCGCGACGGCGTCGACCTCATCATCTGCCCGTCGGCGTCGCCGGGCCGGGGGGTGGGACAGGGGTCAGAGCTCGGCACCGCGCAGAGCTACGACGTGATCACGCGCACCTACGCCCAGCTCTTCACCGCCTACGTCGTCTACTGCAACCGCGTCGGATACGAGGACGGCATCAACTTCTGGGGAGGCTCCCGGGTCGTCGACCCCGAGGGGCACCTGGTCGGCGAGCCGGCCGGGCGCGACGAGGCGATGCTCCTGCACCGCCTCGACCTCGCCGCCCTCCGGAGGGCCCGGATCGCCAACCCCATGCTCCGCGACGAGCGCCACGACATCGTCGACGCCGAGAGCCGGCGGTTGCACCGCCGCGAACGTGACTGAGACCGCGGCCGGGTTGAGCCACGCCGCCCCGGCCGGCGCGCTGGCCGTCGACTGCGCCCTGGTCACCGAGATCCTGACCGGATTTGTCCGCGAAGAGGTGCGCAAGGTCGGCTTCGAGCGCGGCGTGGTCGGCCTCTCCGGGGGCATCGACTCCGCGCTCACCCTGGCCGTGGTCTGCCGGGCCCTCGGGCCGGAGAACGCGATCCCGGTGATGATGCCCTACCGGGCGAGCAGCCCCGCGTCGGAGCGCGACGCCCGCCTGGTCGCAGCTCAGCTCGGGACCACCCCGCTGGTCGTCGACATCTCGCCCCAGATCGACGCCTACTTCGATCGCCACCCGGACGCCGACCGCACCCGCCGCGGCAACAAGATGGCGCGCGAGCGGATGTCGATCCTCTACGACCTCTCGCTGGCGCGGGCCGCGCTCGTTGTCGGGACGTCCAACAAGACTGAGCTGCTGCTCGGCTACGGGACCATCCACGGCGACATGGCCCACGCCCTCAATCCGCTCGGCGACCTCTACAAGACCCAGATCTTCGCCCTCGCCCGCCATCTCGGGCTGCCCTTGGCGGTGATCGAGAAGGCGCCCTCCGCCGACCTCTGGGAGGGCCAGTCGGACGAGGACGAGCTCGGCTTCGAGTACGCGGCGGTCGACCAGCTGCTCCACCAGATGATCGATGAGCGGCGCACCCGGGCCGAGCTGCACGCGCTCGGCTACGACGATGCCTTCGTCAAGCAGATCCACCGCCGGGTCAGGGACAGCCAGTACAAGCGCCGGCCGCCGCTCATCGCCAAGCTCTCCAACCGGACCATCGACCGCGACTTCCGCTACCCCCGCGATTGGGGCCGCTGACGAACGCGGAAACGCCGGCGGGGGCGCTGCTCACGGTCCTGGCGACACCGATCGGCAACCTGGAGGACGTCAGCCGTCGCGCCGAACGTGCGCTGCGCGAATGCGACGTCGTGGTCGCCGAGGATACCCGGCGCACCCGCATCCTGCTGCGCTCGCTGGGCATCGAGCGTCCGGTGATCTCCCTGCCCGCCTTCGACGAGGAGCGCCGGGTCCCCGCCCTGCTGGCCAGGCTGGAGGCCGGCCAGCGCCTCACCCTCTGCACCGACGCCGGCACGCCCGCGATCAGCGACCCTGGCAGCCGGCTGGTCGCCGCCGCCCACCGGGCTGGGATCACGGTCACCGTGGTCCCCGGCCCGAGCGCGGTCACCGCCGCCGTGAGCGGCAGCGGGCTGGGCGGGGGCGGTGGCTTCGTCTTCCTGGGCTTCCCGCCGCGCTCCCCCGGCAGGCTGCGCCGCACGGTCGAGGCGGCCCTCGGGCTGGGTGTGCCGGTGGTTCTCTTCGAGGCCGCCAACCGGCTGGCCAAGACCCTGGAGCTGATCGAGCCGCTTCTCGGCGAGCGGCCGGTCGTGCTCGCCCGGGAATTGACTAAAGTCCACGAGACCTTCCACCGCGGCACCGCCCGGGAGCTGGCCGAGGAGCTACGCCGGCAGCCCCCGCGGGGCGAGTGCACAGTCGTGATCGGGACATGAGCAGCACCTTCTACGTCACCGCCGCCATCGACTACGTCAACGG